>Ga0256837_1000079_pt1 | contig 88303 bp, 91 predicted proteins | sample 4562384metaG_FD_185976 | JGI IMG/M metagenome (GOLD analysis project Ga0256837, IMG submission 185976) | Hydrothermal vent microbial communities from Guaymas Basin, Mexico - 4561-384 | ecosystem: Environmental > Aquatic > Marine > Hydrothermal vents | place: Mexico: Guaymas Basin | collected...
GTACTAAAGTTGTATCTTGGAATAGTGCTATAAATGAACCAACAAGATTTGGAATAGCTACTTTAAGTGCTTGAGGTAATATAACCAATAGCATTTTTTGCCAGTAAGATAATCCAATAGCATCTGCTGCTTCATATTGTCCTTTTGGAATAGATTGTAATCCACCTCTGATATTCTCAGCTACATATGCAGCTTGGAAAAGAGTAATACCAATTAGTGCTCTTAAAAGTTTATCAAATGTAATACCATCAGGAAAAAATAGAGGTAAAATAACAGAAGACATAAATAAAATTGTAATTAAAGGTACCCCTCTAATAAATTCTATATAAGTTACACATACACTTTTAATGATTGGTAAATCAGATTGTCGTCCAAATGCTAAAATAATCCCAATAGGAAAAGAAAATACAATCCCAACTGCAGCAACTACAATAGTTAGCATTAATCCACCCCATTTATCTGTAGGAACAGATTCTAAACCAAACATTCCTCCACTTACAAGTATTAGTGCAAATGCAAAATAAACCGTAAATGTAGCAAATTTTATTTTTGCACCTTGTGCAAATTTGAATACAGCAATTACTACAAAAAATAGACCCAGTGCCAGTTGTAATCGCCATAATTGTTCTGCTGGATAAAATCCATATAAAAACATATCAAGTTTCATTTTAATAAATACCCAACACGCTCCCGTACCTGTACAATCTGCACGTGTAGTTCCTACAAAATTAGCATCTGTGTATGCCCATTGTATAAATGGTGGTAATACCCAAAATAAAAATGCTATTCCTAAAAATGTCATTGCTGTATTTAAAGGAGTAGAAAAAAGGTTATCTCTTAACCAGTGAATTATACCTTTTGTACTTGAAGGAGCCTCTAGGGTTGGTTTTTGTTCATATACCGCCATCTTATCTCTCCTTAATTTTCATTTTGTGATTAAACCAGTTAAGAATTGCAGATACGACTAAACTAATAACTAGATATACTAGCATTGTGATAGTTAAGATCTCAATAGCTTGACCAACTTGATTTAGTGATATTCCCGCAAATAATGTAACTACTTCTGGATAACCAACAGCAGCTGCTAATGATGAGTTCTTTGCTAAGTTTAAATATTGATTGATAATTGGAGGAATTGCGATTCTTACAGCTTGTGGTAAAACTACAAGTTTTAAAGACTGATATGAACTCATACCAAGAGAAGCAGCTGCCTCTTTTTGACCCTTGCTAACAGCTTCAATACCACTTCTAATTGCTTCAGCAATAAAAGTTGAAGTATAGACTACAAGTGCAAAAGTTAAAGCAATAAATTCTGGAGATATTACCTTTCCACCTTGAAAATTAAATCCTCTAAGTGCAGGATATTCAAAATTTGGGTTTGCTCCACCTGCAAAGTATGCAATAATTGGAAGAAATATAAACATCCCTATTCCTACAATAATTACAGGAAAATCTTGACCAGTATTCTCTTGTCTTTTATTTGCCCATTTATTTAAAATAAATGTTGCAACCGCAGCTATCACAAAACTAGATAATACTGCAATAGTTGTAGAGTTCATCTCTGGAAGGGGTAGATATAAACCTCTATTATTCATAAATATGGAGTCAAAAAAATTAATACTTTGTTTTGGACTAGGAAGCATCTGTAATACAACATTATACCAAAATAAGATTTGTAGTAATATAGGAATATTTCTAAATATATCTATATATGCTGCACTCAACTTCTTAATCAACCAGTTATTAGATAATCTTAAAACACCAACAATAAGACCTAAGATAGTTGCAAATATAATCCCTACAAATGAGACTATTAAAGTGTTTGCAAGTCCAACTAAAAATACTCTACCATGAGTTGACGTTGAAGAGTATTCTATAGGAGATTCATCTATTTCAAATCCAGCAGTTCCATCTAAAAAGGCAAAACCTGTTTTTATGCCTCTTTGTTCTATATTGTCCATTGTATTTCCGCCAATATACCACAAAAAAGCAACTAATCCTATGATAGTTAATATTTGAAATAATGCCCCTCTAATCTTTTGATTCCTCAAAAGTGCTAACATTGATATCCTTTATATGTGAGTAAAGCGAGGAACGTATTCCTCGCTTATATGTTTAAGTTTTTTTAAAAGTAAGATAACTATTATCTAAATGGAGGAGAATATTGTAATCCACCATCTTTCCATTGAGCATTTAGCCCTCTTTTAATTTTTAGTGGAGTATTGATACCAACATTTCTTTCAAACACTTCACCGTAGTTACCTACTTGTTTGATAATTTGGTATGCCCAATCTTTATTTAAGTGAAGATTCTCACCTAATTTTCCTTCAAGACCTAAAATTCTTCTTACTGTAGGATTTTTTGAAGTCTTTAAACTGTCAATATTTTTACTAGTAATTCCATTTTCTTCAGCTGCTACCATAGCATTAAAAGTCCATCTTGCAATATTAAACCATACATCATCACCTTGTCTTACAACAGGTCCTAATGGCTCTTTTGAAATGATCTCTGGAAGTACTACATGATTTGCACCATCTTTAAGTTTTGTTCTTAGTCCATAAAGTTGAGATGAATCAGATGTTAAAACATCACATCTTCCACTTTCATATGATGCAAGAACTTGATCATTTGAATCATATGAAACAGATTTATATTTCATATTATTTGCTTTAAAGTAATCTGCAACATTAAGTTCTGTTGTAGTTCCTGTTTGGATACATACAGATGCACCATCTAATTCAAGTGCAGATTTTACACCTAAATCTTTTCTTACCATAAAACCTTGACCATCGTAGAAGTTTACAGCAGCAAAGTTAAATCCTAAAGATGCATCTCTAGTATTTGTCCAAGTTGTATTTCTAACTAAGATATCAATTTCACCACTTTGAAGTGCAGCAAATCTCTCTTTTGAGTTAAGATTTACATATTTTACTTTTGAAGCATCACCTAAAACAGCTGCTGCCATAGCCTTACAACCATCTACATCAATACCTTTATAAACTCCACCACTTACAACTTCAGAGAAACCAGGAAGTCCTCCATCAACACCACACTTAACAAAACCAGCTTTTTTTACATTTTCTAATGTACCAGCACTTGCTACTACTGCTGTAGCCATTAAAGCTGCAACAGATAATTTAATCATTTTTTTCATATTTAACCTTTCAGAATTTAAATCTTCATTCAGTTTAATATTTCTAACTTTAAAGTTTGGTTATAAAATATGTGTTTTTGCTATAAATATAAGAAAAATCATGACATATTTATTACATAACTTTTTTCAGTATTAGTTTGTATTATACTATTTATATTGAATAAGAATAACTTATATGCTATGATACATTTAAATTAAAATATTGGAAAAAAATATGGATCAAGACATTGCCTATAAAAAGCAATTAGAAGAAGAAGTAAAAAAACAACTTCTAGAATTAAGAGCAAAAGATCAATTACTAATAGCACAGTCAAAATTGGCTGCAGTTGGGGAAACATTATCTCATATTGCGCATCAATGGAAGCAACCTTTGTCTCAAATCAACTCAGTTGTTTTAAATATAGAAAGTGATTTTGAAGAAGAGAATCTTTCTAGAAAAGTACTTGAAGGGCATTTAAATGAGATTGAAAAATTAACTTTATATATGTCAGAAACTATTCAAAGTTTTAATACATATCTTCAACCAAGTAATAAAAAAGAGATTTTCTCTATGAAAAATGCTTTTGAGACCTCTTATGAACTTGTATATAAGTTGATTGAATCAAAACAGATAAAATGTAATATTGACATTTTACAAGATTCATATGTACAAGGGGTTCAAAAAGAGTTTGTTCAAGCTTTATTAGTATTATTAAACAATGCAAAAGATGTTTTAGTAGATAAAAATATTGATAATAAATGTATAAATATTAAAATATATACAAAACAAAATAAATCTATTTTTGAAATATCTGACAATGGAGGTGGGATAATAAAAGAGTATTTTGATAAAATATTTGATCCGTATTTTACAACAAAACCACACTCTCAAGGTACTGGACATGGATTATGTATGGCAAAAATGATAGTAGAAAAAAGTATGCATGGTAAACTTAATGTTATAAATGAAAAAGATGGTGCAAAATTTTCTATAATTTTAAATACTCAAGAGAAAAAATGAAAAACTATACAATACTATATGCAGAAGATGAAGATCAAACAAGGTTAAATTATACTACATATTTAAAAAGGTCATTTAAAAATGTGTATTCAGTAAGTAATGGCAAAGATGCTTATGGCATCTATTTAAAATATAAACCAGATATTTTACTTTTGGATATAAATATGCCAAAAATCAATGGTTTAGATTTAACAAATAAGATTAGAAAAAAAGATAAAAATACAAGAATTATAATACTTACTGCACATCTTGAGCAAGATAAATTATTATTTGCTGCACAACTTAATCTTACAAAATATCTTCCAAAACCAATATCAAGACAGGAACTAAAAAAAGCATTAAATGATGCCATAGAACAGTTGCAGCAGATCAATTCCAAAACAAAAATGATCTATTTTGGAGATGACTATTATTGGGATAAACAAAACAAGCAGCTGTTTTATGATGATAAACAAATCAAACTAACAAAAAATGAAATTGCACTGCTTGATCTTTTATTCTCTTCAAAAGATAAAATATTTAGTATAGATGAGATATCAATAGAGTTGTGGTCTGAGCTTGATGATTTGGATAATTCTACTCAAAAATTAAAAGATATTATAAAACGACTACGAAAAAAACTTCCTAAAAATATGATTGAAAATATTTATGGTGTAGGGTATAAATTAAATTTTAACATTTAACTTTTTTTGATACTTTTGCTCCACTTTTGTATTTTATAATTATTGATATAAAATTATAAAGGCTCAAAATGGAAGAACTATTAAAAACTCCCTTATATCATAGACAACAAAAATTAAAAACTAAAAATGTAAGTTTTTGTGGATGGGATATGCCTATTCAATATGATGGAATTATTGCTGAGCATGGATATACCAGAAATGATGTTGCCTTGTTTGATACTTCTCATATGGGAGAATTCTTTTTTAAAGGGGATATCAAAAACAGTGGAATAAATGAAGCTACATCTATAGATATTTTATCTTTGAATGTTGGTAAGTGTAAATATGGATTTTTACTAAATGAAAATGGTGGGGTTATTGATGATCTTATAATATATCGTTTAGGTGAAGATGAACTTATGATTGTTGTAAATGCTTCAAGACGACAAATTGATTATGATACCTTTTCTTCAAGGATAAATTCTGGAAAAATAGAAGATAAATCTATGGAATATGCAAAGCTTGATGTACAAGGTCCAAATTCAATCAAAGTTTTAGAAAAATATTTTGATTTAGATTTAAATGAATTAAAATTTTTCTCATTTGTTCAAACGAAAATATTTGATCAAGATTGTCTGTTAAGTCGTACAGGGTACACAGGTGAGATAGGTTTTGAACTATATATTGATGCTCCAACTTCAGTAAAAGTATGGGATAGTTTAATATCTGATAAAGTTCATCCAGCAGGGCTTGGAGCTAGAGATGCTTTACGTTTGGAAATGGGGTATAGCTTATATGGTAATGATTTAGATGAAAATACAACACCACTTGAAGCAAATTTAAATATGTTTATAAATTTAAAAAGAGATTTTATTGGTAAAGATGCACTTGTAAAACAAAAAGAGCAAGGTTTAAAAAGATTATTATTACCATTTAAAACAACTTCAAGAAGAAGTGCAAGAAAAGATTTTGAGGTATATCAAAATGGTAGAAAAGTTGGAGTTGTAACCTCAGCTGCATTTTCTCCGATATTAAATGTAGGTATTGGACTTATGATGGTGGAGCTTGAATTATTTGATAAAAATATTGAGTTTGAATTAAAAGATCAAAGAGGATCGATAAAAGCAAATATTGCTAGTTTGCCTTTTATAAAAAAATAAATTAAAACAGGAGAATAATAATGAAAAAATACAATGAAGAACATGAATGGGCACAAATTGATGGTGATGTTGCAAGTGTTGGGATATCAAAATATGCTATTGAACAACTAGGTGATATTACATTTATAGAGTTACCTGAAATAAATAGTGAAATAAGTGCATCCCATAGTGTTGCTTTTATAGAATCAGTAAAAGCTGCTTCAGATATATATACTCCAGTTTCTGGAGAGGTTATAGAAATAAATGAAGAGCTAGAAGATGCTCCTGAAACTTTAAATGAATCAGCGCAAACTACTTGGATCTTTAAAGTAAAGATGAGTGATGTAAATGAACTTGAAGAGCTAATGGATGAAGAAGCTTATTTAAAATATATTGAAACACTATAAAGGATAAAGATGCCATATACACCTCATACCCCAAAAGAAGTATCTGCTATGCTAGATACGATTGGCTTAGAAAATGAGAATGAATTATTTGATTGTATCCCAAGAGAGTTGCAAATAGATGGTTTAAATCTTCCCAATGGTTTAGATGAATTTACGGTATTTTCTAAGTTTAAAGAGATAGCATCTAAAAATGCAACTAATAAAACTATTTTTATGGGAGGTGGTTATTATGACCATATAATTCCTAGTGCAGTAGATGCCTTATCTATGAGATCAGAGTTTTATACAGCATATACACCATATCAAGCAGAAGCATCTCAAGGAACATTGCAATCTTTATATGAGTATCAAAGTTTGGTTTGTGCCCTAATGGGTATGGAAGTGTCAAATGCCTCTATGTATGATGGTGCTACAGCTTTGGCCGAAGCTGCTTTGATGGCAGTAAGAATTACAAAACGAAATAAAATACTAATTGATAAATGGGTAAATCCTACATATATAAAAGTTGTACAAACCTATCTTGAATTTAGAGATATTGATGTTGAGGTGGTTGATTATAATGATGCAAATATAGATGAAAATATTGCTGCATTTTTATTTCAAAATCCAAATTTTATAGGTGATATAAATGAGTTTGAATCTTTAATTGATACTTTGCACCAAAATAAAGCTTTGGCAGTTATGAGTGTTTATCCTATTGCTTTGGGATTATTGAAAACTCCAGGTGAACTTAATGTAGATATAGTAAGTGCTGATGGACAATGTTTGGGTAACTATATGAGTTTTGGTGGACCATCATTTGGAATTATAGCAACAAAGCAAAAATATATAAGAGATTTGCCAGGTAGAATCATAGGGAAAACTCTTGATAAAGATGATAATGAGTTGTTTGTGTTAACAATGCAAGCAAGAGAACAACATATAAGAAGACATAGAGCTACTTCAAATATATGTTCAAATCAAAATCTATTGGCACTTAGAAGTACTATATTTATGTCATTGGTTGGGCAAGATGGATTTGAACAATTAGCACAATTGAATTATAGTAAATGTGAATATCTAAAAGAGCAGTTGAAAACTATTACTAAGATTGAAATTTTTAATCAAAAAGATACATTTAATGAGTTTGTAATAAAAATAGATAAAGATGTTACATTATTTTTAGAAGAGTTGTCAAGCAAAGGTTTTTATGCTGGAATTAATTTAGGAAAACTGTATGAAAACTTACAAAATTGTATCTTAGTAAGTGTAACAGAAAAAAGAACAAAAGAGCAGATTGATAATTTGGTTGCAGCAATTAAGGAGTTGGTATGAGCAGTAAAACAATAACTATATTTGATAAATCTGTAGAGGATAGAAAAGGGATAAGCTTACCATCTTTTGATGTACCACAAAAATCTTTAGATAAAAAATATATAAGAAAACAAAAAGCAAATTTACCAAAACTAAGTGAATTTGATGTTGTGAGACACTATACAAATTTGTCAAATAAAAACTTCTCTATAGATAAAAACTTCTATCCTTTGGGTTCATGTACTATGAAATATAATCCAAAGGTAGCTGAAAGAGTTGCCTCTCTTGAAGGTTTTACCTCTATTCATCCCCATACTATTACAAATGGGATGGATGATGATATTCAAGGGTGTTTCCAAACAATTGATATGTTGGAAAAAACTCTTTGTGAAATTACAGGTATGAAAGCTTTTACAACATCACCTCAAGCTGGAGCTCATGGTGAGATGTTGGGAATTATGATGATTGATAAATATCATAAAAGTAAAGGGAATAAAAGAAAATATATAATTGTACCTGACTCATCTCATGGAACAAATCCTGCAACTGCAGCTATGGTGGGATATGATGTGATTACTATAAAATCTGATGAAAATGGAGCTATGGATTTTGAAGCATTCAAAGAAAAGATGAATGAAGATGTAGCTGCAGTTATGCTTACTGTTCCTAATACTTTGGGAATTTTTAATAAAAAGATCAAAGATATATGTGATTTAGCACACTCTTATGATGCAATGATGTATTATGATGGTGCAAATATGAATGCTATTATGGGTGTTGTTAGACCTGGAGATATTGGTTTTGATGTTATTCATATAAATGTACATAAAACTTTTGCAACCCCTCATGGTGGTGGAGGTCCTGGAAGTGGACCTGTTGGAGTAAATGAAAAATTAATCCCATTTTTACCAGATTTAAGAGTTAAAAAAAGCAATAGCAGATATTTTATAGATGATATACCAAAAAACAGTATTGGAAAAATTTCACCATTTTTTGGTAATTTTGGGATATCTTTAAGAGCTATAGTTTATATATTAACACTTGGAGCTAATGGGGTTAAAAACAGTAGTAGCAAAGCTGTATTAAATGCAAACTATATAAGGGTTAGATTAAAAGATTATTTTGATGTACCTTATGATGGTGCTTGTATGCATGAGTGTGTATTTAGTGCAAAAACATTGGCTAAAAATGGTGTTACTGCTATGGATATAGCTAAATACCTATTAGATTTTGGTATGCACTCTCCAACTGTATATTTCCCACTTATTGTAAAAGAAGCAATAATGATAGAACCAACAGAAACAGAAAATAAACAAACTATAGATATGTTTTGTGATCGAATGATAAAAGCTGTAGAGTTAGCAAAAACTAATCCTCAAGAGTTTAAATCATATCCAAAAACACTAGGTGTTTGTAGAGCTGATGATACAAGAGCGATTAAGAATTTAGATGTTTGCTATTGCTAATACCAAAGTGAGATTTATACACTCAAATAAGCTTGGTGCAAAACAAAATATGTCTATAGATGAGTCTTTGGTAAAATCATTTCAAAAAAATGATTTGCCAATATTTAGATTATACTCTTGGGAGAGATCGTTTACCATTGGGATCTCTCAAGATTTTGATAATTATGAGGAGTTAAAAAACAAAATACCAAATTTCTCAAAAAGATTAACTGGAGGTGGGGTATTGTTTCATGGAGATGATATCTCATACAGTTTGGTTTTTCCAAGTAGTTTGTTTAAAGGAATTGGGGTGAAACAAAGTTATGAAGAGATTTGTAAATTTCTTTTTAATTTTTATAAATCATTAGATATGGATATAGGCTATGCCAAAGATATAAATGAGTTACAATTGTTTAAAAGTGAATTTTGCCAAGTTGGATTTGAACCATATGATATCATACACAAAGGGGAGAAACTTGGTGGCAATGCCCAAAGAAGAACAAAAGATGTAATATTTCAGCATGGAAGTATTCCTGTTGATAAATTGGATAAAAAAATATCAATAAAGCAAATAGAATCAAAATTAATAGATTCATTTAAAGATACTTTTCTAGTATCTTTAGGTGAATCTGATTTAAATGAAAAAGAGAAAAATATTATGCACACTATACTAAAGGATAAATATGACAATGAAAAGTAAAACATCAATAAGAAAACCTGATTGGTTGCGTAAAAAGATATCTTTTGGTGCTCAAAAACAGATGGACCAACTACTAAATGATGTGGGGATACATACAATTTGCCAAGAAGCAAGATGTCCAAATATAAGTGAGTGTTTTTCACACAAACAAGCAACTTTTTTAATATTGGGAAATATTTGCACAAGAAGATGTACTTATTGTAATGTACTTACAGGGCAACCATATAAAGTTGATCAAAAAGAGATAGATCAAGTAAGTACTGCTATATTGAAACTAGATTTAAAATATGTTGTTATTACAAGTCCAGCAAGAGATGATTTAAATGATGGAGGAGCAAAACATTTTTATGCAGTGACAAAAGATATTTTAGAAAAATCACCACAAACTAAAGTTGAGCTATTGGTACCTGATTTTAAAGGTGATATAGATGCTATTAAAATAGTTGCAAATAGTGGAGCAATTGTAGTTGGACATAATATAGAAACTGTTCCAAGACTCTATAATATAAGAAAAGCATCTACATATAAAAGATCTCTTCAGGTGTTAAAAGATATAAAATTACAAAATCCAAATATTAAAACAAAAAGTGCATTGATGGTAGGACTTGGAGAGACAAAACAGGAGATGATTGAAGTGTTTAAAGATCTATTGGAAGTTGATTGTAAGTTGTTAAGTATTGGGCAGTATTTAGCTCCTTCAAATGAGTTTGAAAAAGTTGTAGAGTATGTAAGACCATCTATTTTTAATGAATATAAAAAAATAGCTCTTGATATGGGATTTGATTTTGTTCATAGCTCACCATATACAAGAAGTTCATATATGGCGCATGAATATGTATGATGTAGTTGTAATTGGCGCTGGTGTTGCTGGGTGTGATGTTGCTAACTTATTAGCAAAAGGTGGTAAAAGTGTATGCTTGATAGACAAAAGTGAACAAAATGTAGGAGGAACATGTCTAAATGAGGGGTGTATCCCTGCAAAAAATTTCCTTGAAACAGCAAATTGGATTAAAAAAAGTGACTATTTTAAGAGTTGTGGAGCAAATATAGTTGTAGATAATTTTGATATAGATGCCCTAAAATCAAATACACAAAATCTTATAACTTTGCAAAAAAATGGGATATTTGCAACACTTAAAAAAAATAAAGTAGATATAAAATATGGGGTAGCTAGTTTTATTGATAAAAACAGTATTCAAATAGTATCTCAAGAAAACAGTGAAATATTAAAAGCAAAAGATATAGTTATCTCTACAGGTTCAACCCATAGAGATCATCCAACAATATCACTGTATGGGGATAAAATTATATCTAGCAAAGAGGTGTTTGAATTAAAGCAGATACCAAAATCAATATTGATAATTGGTGGAGGTGCGATTGGTTGTGAGTTTGCTACTTTTTTTAATGCATTGGGAGTTGATGTAGATATATCAGAATTTACACCAAATTTAATACCAACAGAGGATATTGATATATCAAAAGCTTTGAAAAGAGAGCTTGAAAAAAAATCAATTAATGTATATCTAAACTCAAATATAACTCAATGTGACATAAAGAACAATGGTATTGATGTAACAATTGATATGGGTAAAAAAACAGAACAAAAAATATATGATAAGGTTTTGATCTCAATTGGAAGAGTGCCAAATATAAAAGATTTGAATTTGGAAAAACTAAATATAAAAACCAAAAATGATTTTATTTTGGTTGATGATAATCTAAGAGTAGAAAAGTATGAAAATATTTATGCTATAGGTGATACTATACCAACTGCAGCTTTAGCACATATGGCTTCATATGAAGCAAAAAGAGTAGCTAGTGTTATATTACAAAAAGATACTTTTGTAAAAGATACAATATTCCCATCTGTGATTTTTTCAACCCCTCAGGTTGCAAGTGTAGGTAAAAGTGAAAAAGAGTTAAAACAAAATGATATAAAATATAAAGTAAAAAAACACTTTTTCAAAAGCAGTTCAAAAGCAAAAATAAAAGGTGATGATAGTGGATATATAAAAATCGTATATGATGAGGTTTCAGAACAAATTTTAGGAGCATCTATTATTGGAAATGATTCAACAGAGCTGATACATCAGTTTTTGATAATTATCAATACTCAATTAACTCTAAGTGATATTTCTAAAATGATTTTTGCACATCCAACTTTAAGTGAGTCTATTATGGAATTAACCTCATCTTAAAAAAATATAAGTAAATATTTCATTTCAATTAGTTGAATATACAACTATGTTATCATATTGTAAATATATGATATTAAGGAATATAAATGGCAAAATTTGTTGGAGCTCATGTAAGCACTAGTGGTGGGGTTTTTAATGCCCCTTTGGAAGCTATGAAAATTGGAGCTCGTGCTTTTGCGTTGTTTACAAAAAATCAAAAAAGATGGGATGCTAAACCATTTGATACAAAAACTCTTGATTTATGGTTTGAAAATTTAGAAAAAAGTGGTGTACAACCTAAGCATATCTTACCACATGATTCATATTTAATTAACCTTGGTAATCCAGATGAAGAGAAACTACAAAAATCAAGAGATGCTTTTATTCACGAAATAGAGCGATGTGAAATACTTGGTCTAGATAGACTAAATTTTCATCCAGGAAGTCATCTTCAGAAATTTTCAAAAAGAGATCCCAATTATGCTGATTATTTAGAAGGTGCAGAGTATGAGTGTTTGGATCTAATAGCTCACTCTATAAATCTGGCTTTGGAAAAAACAGCAAATTCTGGTGTAATAGCAGTGATTGAAAACACTGCAGGGCAAGGTACAAATCTTGGGTATAAATTTGAACATTTGGCACATATTATTGAAAAAGTTGAAGATAAAAGTCGTATAGGAGTGTGTATAGATACTTGCCATATGTTTACAGCTGGTTATGATATCCGTACTCGTGAAGCATATGATAAAACTTGGAGTGAATTTGATAAAATTGTAGGGGTTGAATATCTAAAAGGGATGCATATAAACGATAGTAAACCAGAACTTGGAAGTAGAGTTGATAGACATCATAGCCTCGGGGAAGGTCAAATAGGATGGGATGCATTTGAGTATATTATGAATGACAGCAGAATGGAGGATATCCCTTTGATTTTAGAAACTATTGATACTTCAATATGGCCTCAAGAGATAGAGAATTTATATAAACTGGTAAAATAAATATGATACTTTTATCTTTGTTTGGATTGATTATTGCAATTGTTGTTGCCCTTAATATGTATGATGATTATCATATATCACAAATAAAAAAGTATTATGAATCAAATCAATGTAAAGTACAAAGTCATTTTCATGGTAAATATCAAGCAGTGTGTGGAAATAATATTATAATATATAAAAATAGTTTCTCTTTAGATATTGATAATCCAGAAGATACTATTAAAATAGATAAAATTACAGATATAAAAGATGAGATAAAAAAACCAACAGCATCAACAAATGCTAAAAATAATTTATATATTATTACAAAAGATAAAAAGATATTATTAGAATTTAATGATACAAAAAAATTAAATGAGTTTAAAGGTGCAATAACTAAATGAATGAAATATTAAAATTTATACAAAGTGATGATTTAGCTAAAAATGAGATTTTTTCCCAACTGAAATGCTCACAAGAAGAAGCAAAAATCTTGCAATACATGATAAAAGAGTATATTATAGGCAATGACTCAATTATGGTAATAGATCTGTTAAGAGAGTTTTATGATCTAAATAAATATGAACATCTTGATAAGATTGTGTTGATCAAAAATTTATTGGAGTTAGGTTGGATTGTACAGATTAGTTTTAATCCTGTAAAAATAGCAGATCAATCAAAACTTGAATTAATCAATACTACAATATCACTTTCAAGTGCTTTTTTAAAGCTAGTCGAAGAGGGGTCTTTAGAGATGGTATTGCCTGAAGTGACTAAATATACAGATCATCTTGAGTATTTACAGGATCAATTTTTTAAAATTGATATTGCTCAAAAACTAAATGTAGTAAAAGATAATTTTGATGAAAATTCACCAAATATAAATAGATTAAAATCAAAACTAAATCTGCTTGAAAATAGAATTAAAGAGAGAGTTCAAGTCACAAATAACTCTATAATGCTTGAGGAGTTTTTTAAAGAAAATGACTTAAATGAAAAAGAGCAAATGTTGTTTTTGGCTTTACTTAAAGAGGAGTACGCTGGAGGTGATGAGTCTATGAGAGATATGAACTCACTTATTGCTCTTATAAGTGTAGATGATTATGAAAAAATCAAACATAGAACTCTACTTGAAGAGAGTTCAAAACTTGTATCAAAAAATTTAATTGATTATGATGAGGTATTAACTCCTTTTGGTGGCATAAATAGAAATTTCTATATACCTGAAGATGTGTTGTACAAGATATCTCATCCTACAAAGAAAAAAGCAAGAACTAGAAAAGCCAAATTAGAAACACTTTTGGCTGATCAAGATACTTTTGAACTAATAAGTACAAATAAAACTTTAGATGATGTAGTTTTAAATGATAAAACAAGAGAGGTTTTAACAAACCTTTTAAAGCAGTTGGATAAAAATGTATCTAATAGATTAGTTGAGTGGGGTATAAAAGATAAGAAAAAAGGTATTGATGCTAGAATCATATTTTATGGTGCTGCTGGTACTGGTAAGACTATAACTTCACTTGCTTTTGCAAAATCACTTAAAAGAGATGTTTTAAGTTTTGATTGTAGTAAAATTTTATCTATGTATGTTGGAGAGAGTGAAAAAAATGTTCGTAATATTTTTGATAAATATTATGAACTAAAAGCTAAATCAAAATCAGAACCAATACTTCTTTTAAATGAAGCAGATCAGTTTTTGAGTGCTAGAAGCGATGGAAATCTAAGTGGAAGCGAAAAGATGCACAATCAGATGCAAAATATCTTTTTGGAGCAAATAGAAAGATTTGATGGGATTTTAATAGCTACTACAAATTTACTTGATAGTATTGATAAAGCATTTTCAAGAAGATTTAACTATAAAATAGAGTTTACAAAACCAAATGAGATGCAAAGGGAAAAATTATGGGAGTTGCTGCTTCCAAAAACTTTGCCTTTAAGTGATGATTTTTCTATAAAAGAGTTGGCAAAATATAGTCTAACTGGTGGACAAATAGAGATGATAATCAAAAATACAGCTTATAAAGTAGCTGTTGAGGATCTAAAAGAGTTTGATACTGCAGTATTTGTTGATGAGATACAAAAAGAGCAAAAAACGATGTTTGACAAAGAGAAAACTTTGGGATTTTTTAGTTAGTTTACTCTTTGGTGTTTTTCTAGGAAGTTATAATGTTTTTTGATATAAGAAGCTCTTTTGAGATTTCATCTACTGGTTCATAGCCGTTTTGTATTAAATTTTCTATGTATAGTTTGTTATAAAAAAAAGCTAAAATTATATCTGCAATACCACCTGTTAAAACTCTTGATATTAAATATATAAAGAACCATTTAAAGTCACCTCGAAAAAGTGGTACAAAAAAACTAAAAATTAGACTACTCCATGAGTATAAAAAGGGAACTTTTTTAACTTTGTGTAGTACGGGGTGTTGTAATACTACTCTTGGTTGCATAAAATGCATTATAATAGGAATAATAAGTAATCCTAAAATAAATAAAATATAAATTGTTTCAATCATCTATTCTCCTTATTACATATGATTTCATTGAGTTTTTTCTCTGCTAGTATTCTTATTAGATCTATATGGGATATAAGGTCATAATATTCACCTCTATAAGATAGTGGTACTTTAGTGTGATTGTGTACCTCTAACCTTAACTTTTCTAACTTATCTAGCGCATTAGTTAGATCATCTTTTTTATCACTTAATATTTGTATATCTATTTCGTGAAGATCTTCATACCATCTATATATCTTAGATCTCATCGTAAATGCATAAAGTGGAAATACTCCTTTAAATAAAGGTAGAAGGAGAGTAAGTATAGGGATAATTAATATTTTTAACCTATCAATGTTAGAAGCTATCCAAAAAGGAAATATTTTTTCAAGCCAAGTATCGCCATTTGTAAGATATCTTACTGCTTCAGGATGAATTGGTGAATCTAAATTATTTAGATTTGGGAATTGAAACTCTTTTTCAAATATCCCTTTATTTGAGTGTACTTTTTGAGCTTGTTTTAAAAGTAATCTTATAAGTTCCTCATTCATATTTTTTGAAGCTATTAGATTAGCTGTGGTTGTAAGTAGTTGTTTATCTTCATCAGGAAGATTCATATATAGATCAATAGTTCCTTCATATAAAGTAATTTTATTTAAAAATGAGTATTTTGAATCATATGCTTGAGCTCTTTTAAAGCTCATGGCTTTAATTTTTGGATTAGATAGTAGTTGTCTTACTGTATCACTTTTTGCAGATGATACTATAAATAGTGCATCAATTTGGCCATCTAAAAGTGCTTGTTTTCCTTTAGTATTTGAGTAGTTATATATAGTACTATTTGTTGAATCTATTTTGTTTACATCTAAGATTGTTTTACTTAAATTTTGTGTACCACTCCCTTGAGAACCTATAGAGATTTTTTTACTTATAAGCTGGATAATATAGTTTATATCATAGCCCTCATTTTTATAGAATATCCACAAAGGTTCATAATATAAACTAGCAAGTGAATAGATATTTTGGTTTTTGTTTCCCATAATACCACTTTGTACAAAAGCAACATCTGCTTTGCCTTGCTCTACAAGTTTTATATTTTCTACAGAACCTTTTGTATTTAAGATGGTTACTTTAACTTTTTCTTTTTCAAGAAGTTTTTTATATTTTAGGGCCGTTTTATAATAGTTGCCAGATTTACTACCAGTTGCTATAGTTATTTGTTTTTGTATAGGAGGTTCTATATATGATGATATAGCATAAAATGCAATAAATATTATACTAAAAAGTGGTAACCATATTTTAAAAAAGCTATTGTTCATTGTATTTTCCTTCTAAGTTTCCATTTATATCTTGTATCATTTTTGATAGGAATAAAAAAAAGTTTTCCTGAATTTCTCCAAGCATCTAGTAAAATTGCATTATCGTATGGATAATCTTTTGCTGTTACACTAATAGCATTATGTTCATTATATTTACCTTTATTTGCAACAACCTTGTAGATACTAAGCGTTTTATAGTTGTAATTTTGTAGATATTTTACAATATCTGTCACCCAATGATAACATAATCCTCTTTCTCTTTGTTTTTGATTTACTAAATAGTTTTGATAAAGGGCTGGTGCCATTAGATCATATTGATTTGCTAAAACCATAGCATAGTATGTTGTTCTAAATGATAAATCAGATGCTTCAGTATTTGATATTGTAGTTGAGATATCTTGTATTTGTTTAGAAAGAGTATTTATATTATTTTGAGTTTCTGTGTCAACTTTTAATACAACAATTTGATTTTGTTTATTCATAGTTACAGAATCATATTTTATACTACAGCCTGTAAAGAATAGTAAAAAAATAAAATATATTAGTGATTTTAACATAAAAAATTGTATCGAATATTTACTTATACCATGATATGTACAATTGTCATTGTATTGTCTTGAGAATTAATATATATGGTGTTATACTTTATCAAGAGAGAATAATATGGAGTGAAAAAATGAATATTCCAACAACTAATATATTCAATTTTATTCGAAAATTAAATATATTATATGTAGAAGACAATGAAGATACTAGGATTATTGTTGGAGATTTATTAGAATTATTTTCTGACAATATTGTAATTGCAAAAAATGGCATAGAAGGTATAGAAAAATTTAATTGTGAAGATTTTGATATTGTAATTAGTGATATTAAAATGCCAAAAATGAATGGTGTAGAGATGGCTAGAATTATTAAAAAACAAGCACCAAATACCCCTATAATTATGACTACAGCGTATCAAGAATCTGAGTATTTATTGGATTGTATTAAATATTCTGTAGATGGCTACTTATTAAAGCCAATAGATATCAATAAATTGGAAGAAATACTTTTAAAGGTTGCAGAAAAACTATATTGTGATTGGAAAAACGAAGAGTATGAAGTTCACTTGGAAGAGTTGGTAAAAGCTAGAACTTTAGAATTAGAATTAGCTCAAGATGCTTTAGTTGAAATGGCAAATAAAGATCCTATGACTGGACTATATAATAGACGTTATTTTAATGAGATATCATCTACCTTATTGCAATTATCAAAAAGAAATTCTAAACCATTTAGTATACTTATGATGGACATTGATAGATTTAAAGTGATTAATGATAATTATGGACATCTAATAGGTGATGAAGTAATAAAAAATTTGGCAAATATTTTTATAAATGATACAAGAGAAACAGATATAGTTGTCCGATTTGGAGGAGAAGAATTTATTATCTTATTACCTGATACAAATATAACAGGTGCAGGTAAAATTGCAAAAAAGATAAAACAACATGCGGAAGATAGTGAGATATTAACCGCAGATGGAACAACTGTAAAATGTACTATTAGTATAGGAATAGCTTCTTGTGATTGTGCAAATGATATTGACATAGATGATTTAGTGCATAGGTCTGATGTGGCATTGTATGATGCGAAAAAAAGTGGACGGAATAAAGTTGTTAAATATGAGAAAGAGACACTTTAATAATAGATATTAGTTTTTAGTTTCAAATACTTAAAAATTATATATAATTATGGTGATCACGGGCAGACTTGAACTGCCGACTCCCACCATGTCAAGGTGATACTCTACCACTGAGTTACGCGATCTGTATATTTAATAAATTATACTATCAAATATTTACTTAATATTTTAAGAAGATATAAAAAAGTATATAAATAATTATATTTTTATAGATAATTAATAAATAATTAAATATAATCCTTAAAAATTATATAAGAAGAATTTATGAAATTAATTATATCTATAATGCTTATCACTTTTAGTTTATTTGGGAATACTGGAATCAATATTTTAGGATATGCATCTCAAAATATAGAATACCAGACAACAATTAAAAAATATTTCACAACTAGATTAGCTTTAGGTATAGATGTAAAAAAGAATATATTAAAAAAATATTATAAAAAATCAAATCAACATTTAATATGGACAGATAATGATTCTTTAATAGCAATTTCAAAAGATTTAATTGGTGCTATTAAAAAAGATAAATTATTATATCCTTTATCATTTGAGAAATTAAATATAAAACAAATTGATGAGTTGTTAGAAAAAAAACAAGAGTATGAATCTTTAAGTGTAGAAGATACAATTAAATTAGATTTTTTACTTACTTACGCGTATGATCAATACATGAATTTTTTAAGTTTTGGTGATTTTAATTGGTCTCATTTTCAAAAACAATTAAAAGACAAATATGATAAAACCGAAATCACATATAATTGGAGAAGAACAAAGTATTTTCCTAAAAAATTAACATTATTAGAACAATCTATAGCTGAAAAAGATATATATATAGCCCTTAATAATCCCAAAATAGCATATAAAAATTCTACTAAATTATATGAACAAATTGCTAAGTATGAAGAGTTGTTAAAAGATGGTGGATATGTAAAAATCCCATCTATAAAAGTTTTAAAATTAAATATGAAAAGTAATATTGTTCCTTTTTTAAGACAAAGATTATTGCAAAGTGGTGATTTGTCTCAAGAAAACTTTGATCTTACAATTAATGATGAGCCTAGCGTATTAGATGAAAACCCAACAGTACAAGTTGAGGATAAAAGATTAATTTATGATGAAATTTTATTTAATGCTGTTAAATCATTTCAAAAAAGACATGGATTAGAAGTTGATGGTATAATTGGAAGAGATACTATTAGGCATTTAAATATATCTTTAAAACATAAAATCACACAAATAAAAATAAATTTATTAAGAATGAAGTGGTTACCAAGAGATCTCGGAGAAAAATATTTAATAGTAAATATCCCCGATTTTAAATTATATTACTATGATGATAATAAGGAAGTGCTAAACTTACCTGTGGTGGTTGGGAATAAAACTCACCCTACTCCAATTTTTTCTCATAAGTTAACAACTGTTGTGTTAAATCCATACTGGCGAGTTCCTCAAAGAATTGTTCAAAGAGAGATTATCCCAAAATTACAAGAAAATCCAGAATATTTAGTCTCACGAGGAATGAATATTCACGAGTCATGGGATCAGAAATCTCAAACTTATGATCCAACTACTATTGATTGGTCACAATATTTACAAACTGATGAACAAAAAGAACAAAAAGTTTATCCAGAAGTTCCATATAGATTTATACAAATCCCAAGTAAAAAAAATCCATTGGGTAAAATGAAATTTTTATTTCATAATAGATTTTCTGTTTATATTCATGATACTAGTGCCAAACATTATTTTAAAAGAAGACAAAGAGCTTTTAGTCACGGATGTATCCGGTTACAAACTCCATATAAGCTATTAAAAACTATAGCAAATGAAGATAGAAGATTGGATTATGATAAAGCAATTGATGTATTGAAAGATATCGAGAAAAAAGAGATTACTTTAGCTAGTAAAATTCCTGTACATATAATTTATTTAACAGCATGGATTGATGATAATGGTATTATGCAATATAGAGATGATATTTATGGGTATGATAAATTACAAGCTAAGATGTTATTTTAAAAATTTAGTCTTTTAGCCGTCCAAAAATGTGATGAATAATATGGACTATTTATACTTGATATTGTAACACCTTTTTTTGTGGAAGCGTGCATAAAATTACCTTTACTTAGATAGATTCCTACATGTCTTTGATTCTTACCTGTTTTAAAAAAAATTAAATCACCTGCTTGTAGATTTTTTCTTGAGATAGTTTTTCCTTTTTTTACTTGTAAAAGAGTAGTTCTTGGTATTTTAATATTAAATCTAGATTTAAAGGTTTTTTGTACAAAGGCAGAACAATCTATACCTTTTCTTGTTGTCCCTCCATATTTATATTTAGTATTTTTCCACTGTTGATAGTGCAAAAGTAAAGATGTTTTAATATCTAAAGTTTCAACTTTTTGTTCTGGGGGAAAATTTATAGCTTGATTATACTCTTCAACATTTTTATATTCTTTTATTTGTTCTTGCGTATATGGTTGAACTTGGGATTCTTTTTTACTACACGCTGTGAATTGTAAAGAAATTAATATTATTAGTGAAACTTTTAATAGTTTCATTTAATACCTACATTCATATAGCGTCTCATTTTCTTGATTTCATCATGATTATATATCATTTTTATCATATTTGAGCTATCATCTCTTGATTCTTTGCCAAAAGGTGTAATTATACCACTACTACTTGCCATATCATCATTGGAACTATTTGAAGCTACTACATAACATTGATTTGCAACTGCAAGTGCTTTTGTTAGTATTTCAAAATGTTCTTTTCTTGGTTTACCCCACATAGAAGGGATACAAATTATATCTGCTCCTTGCAGTCTTTGCCAAAAATCTATAAAACGAAGTTCAAAACATATCATAAATGCAATTTTAAGCCCATCTACGTCAATAATTTTAATATCCTCAATATCACCTTGGGTAAAATGTTTTTTCTCATCATTTAAAACAAAGAGTTTATTTTTTGATTGGGTATGAACTAATTTATTATTATAAAAGCAATGAAGAGTATTGTAATAGTTTCCATTTTTTTGTGTAGTTAGTGTTAGTGTTATATATCTGTTTTTACTTAAAGTAAGCAGTTTTTGCATAGCTTGAATACTAATATCAACTGCTTCATCAAGTCTATCATAAGCATAACCATTTAAGCATAGTTCAGGTGCAACGATAAATGAATTATCATCAGTTTGTTCTATATGAGATATTAGAGTCTCAAGATTTTGTTCAAAATCTTGAGTTGTTTGAAATTGTAAAGAGATAAGGTTCATTTTATTCCTAAAAGTCATCAAAATCGATTGAACCCTTAGAATAGTTTATTACATTTCCTTCAAAGAAATTTGTTCTTTGATCATTAAATGAACTATATCCATCTACCCAAGGTATTGGATGGCTTACACCATATTCTGGAGCATATCCAACTGCTTCAAGTCTTCTATCTGCAAGATATTCAATATATTGTCTAATAATATCTTTTGTAAATCCTAGTATTTGACCTTGTGTGATATAATCACCCCATGAAGCTTCAAGATCAACAGCTTTTCTAAACATCTCTCGTACTTCTGCTTCTAATTCATCTGTAAATAATTCTGGTCTTTCTTGTTTGGTAGAGTTAATCAAATTTTGGAATAATAAAAGATGTGTTACTTCATCTCTTTGAATAAATTTAATCATTTGAGATGAACCTAGCATTTTACCAGATTTTCCAAGTGCATACATAGCTGAAAAACCTGCATAAAAGTATAGACCTTCAAGAATTTGGTTTGCAAACATTGCTAATACTATTTTATGATCATCAATATCACCTGCTAAATCTTTATAAACACCTGCAATAAAATTGTTTTTTTCTCTTAATTTTGCATCTGTTTTCCACATATCATATATCTCATCTGTATTATCTGAGATTGATTCCACCATAACAGCATATGATTTAGAATGATTTGCTTCCTCGTAAGATTGTCTAGATAAAATTGCATTGATTTCAGGAGCAGTTATATATGGATTTATATTATCCATTAAGTTATTTGTTTGTAATGAATCCATAAATATTAATTGACTTAATACTAAATCATACATTCTTTTTTCTGATGGTGTTAGATACTTATAATCTTTTGCATCTGCTGTCATTTGTACTTCTTTAGGAAACCAAGTATTTCCCTCCATCATATCCCATAGTTTTAATGCCCATTCATATTTACATCTAGTAAAGTTAATCATTCCATCAGAATCTCCACCAAATGTTCTTCTATCATTTAAATCTTCAGTTGATTCTGGATTATATATTGTTTTTCTTTCCATCAAATTCTCCTATTGACACCCAACACATTCCATACTTCTATCTGCTACATCAGATGCTGTTTCTGGTGACTGACTTCGTAAGTAATATGTTGATTTTAACCCTAATTGCCAAGCAAGAGTATATATCTCATGTAAGTATCGACCACTTGCTTTGTCTAAACTCATAAAAATATTTGTACTTTGACCTTGATCAATCCACTTTTGTCTAATTGCTGCTGCTTTTATTAGATCTTTTTGTTCTACTTCAAATGACGGAGTATAATAATCCCAAGTTTCTGGATTAAGTCCTGGCACTACTACTGGAATTTGTCCACTTAAGTTTTCTTCAAACCATTTTCTTTTAAATACTGGTTCAATTGCTTGAGTTGTTCCTACTAGTATAGAGATTGAACTAGTAGGTGCAATAGCCATAAGATATCCATTTCTCATACCTTGTGCTTTTACGATTTCTCTTAATTCTTCCCAATTATATCCTGAGTCAAATAGATCTTTATCTACAAGTGTATTTACAATTTGTGGACTTGCATCCATAGGCATAATACCTTTGCTCCATTTTGAACCCTCATAAGTTGGATAAGTGCCTTTTTCAACTGCAAGATTAGATGAAGCTTTAATTACATTGTAACTTATAGCTTCCATAATTGCATCTATTTTCTTAAAGTGATCATTTGAACCCCATACTAATTTATGTCGAGCTAGCATCTCTGCTTCTCCCATAACTCCTAGACCAATTGCTCTACTTTTTAGATTTGTTGCTTTTACTTTTCTAAGAGGATAGAAGTTTAAATCAATTACATTATCAAGCATTCTAACTGCAATTGGAGTAATTCTTTCAATATCTTCAGGTGTATTTATTTTACTTAAATTTACAGAAGCTAGATTACAAACTGCAGTATCCCCATCAATTTTTTCTTTTTCAACTATAAAAATTCTAACACCTTCAATACTATCAAGGGCTGTAATTTTATTAGCTTTTTTGATCATTCCATCATTTACTTCTACTTGAGTATCCTCTTCATATGTAAGAATTGTTCCATCAACTAGTTCTATTTTGATTAGGTAATGATTTGGATTTGTATTTTGAAAGATTTCTGTACAAAGATTTGAACTTCTAATAAGACCAGCATGATCATTTGGATTTGCTCTATTTGCATTATCTTTAAAACATAAAAATGGAGAACCAGATTCAAAATAAGACGTTAAAACTTTTTTCCAAAGGTCTTTTGCTTTCATCTGCTCTTTTGTTATACTTGGATCATTTTCATATTCTTCATATTTTTTGGTAAACTCTTCCCCATATAATTCACTAAGATCTCTTACTTCATAAGGATCAAATAATGTCCAGTGAGAGTCATCTAAAATTCTTTGCATAAATAGGTCATTTATCCAAAGTGCAGGGAATAGATCATGTGCTCTTCTTCTTTCTTCTCCTGAGTTTTTCTTAAGGTCAATAAAATCAACAATATCCATATGCCATGGTTCAAGATATACTGCAATTGCCCCTTTTCTAGTTCCTAGTTGATCAACTGCAAGTGCTACATCATTTGCTATTTTTAAAAATGGTATGGCTCCACCAGCAGCACTTTTATGACCATCTATCATACCACCTAATGCTCGAATAGAGTTCCAATCCCAACCTATTCCACCACCAAACTTAGATAATAGTGCCATCTCTTTATATCCATCAAAAATACCTTCAATATTATCAGGAGAACTTCCAATATAACAAGAACTTAATTGATGTCTATTTGTTCTAGCATTACTTAATGTTGGAGTTGCAAGCATAACTTCAAATTTTGAAATTAGATCATAAAACTCTTTAGCTCTTGTTTGTTTATCTTCTTCATTTTGTGCTAAGAACATAGCAATTCCCATAAACATTTGTTGTGGTAATTCTATTGGCTCTTTATTTCCATTTTTAAGTAAGTATCTATCGTATAGAGTTTTCATTCCAAGATAGTTAAATTGATAATCTCTACTAGGATCTAAATGATCATTTAAATCATCAAGGTCATAACCTTTTTCAAGATCTGGAATAATTCTTCCAGCCTCTTGACCATATTTTACATAATCTTTGATATGACAATATGCGTTTCCTTTGATTCCATGTGTAGCTTTCCCAACTCTATGATATAAGTCAAATAAAAATAGTCTAGCAGCTACAAATGTCCAGCCTGGCACATCAATGTCAATTTTTTCAACAGCAGTTTTAATTAATGCATCTTGAATATCACTAGAACTCATACCATCAATAAATTTAATTTGTGCATCAATCTCTAGTTCACTTTGAGAAACACCTTCTAAATCTTTTGTTGCTGCAATCGTGTGTTTTTGAATTTTACTAATATCTAAATACTCTTGTCGCCCATTTCGTTTTGTAATTTTAATTGCCATAATTATTTACCAAACACTCTTTTAAAAATTGCATCTACATTTTTTGTGTAGTAGTCAAAATTAAAACACTCTCTTATTTGTTCTTCACTTAAAGATTTTCTTAATTCTTTATCGTCTAAAAGGTGTTGCAGATATAGTGATTCACCTTTTTTATTTGTAGTAGGTTTTCCTTGTTGGATTTGTTCCCATACTTTCATTGCATTTCTTTGAACAATTTTATATGCATCTTCTCTACTAACTCCAGCTAATGGAAGTTCTAATAATACTCTTTGAGAAAATACAAGTCCACCAGTTAGGTTTAGATTTTTCATCATATTTTCTGGCATTACTGTAAGATTTGCAATTACATTGTTCATTCTATGAAGCATAAAGTCACAAGTAATAAATGAATCAGGTAGCCAAAATCTCTCTGTTGAACTATGTGAGATATCTCTTTCGTGCCATAGAGCTACATTTTCCATAGCAGGTATTGCATAAGCTCTAATGATTCTAGCAAGTCCAGTAATATTTTCTGTTAAGATTGGATTTCTTTTATGTGGCATAGCAGAACTTCCTTTTTGCCCTTTTGCAAAAAACTCTTCACATTCATATACTTCAGTTCTTTGCCAGTGTCTTACTTGTACCGCAAATTTCTCAATTGATGATGCTACTAATGCTAAAGATGTAGCAAGTCTAGCGTATCTATCTCTTTGAATTACTTGATTTGAAGCTGGTGCTGGTTTTAAACCCAACTCTTTACAAGCTAACTCTTCAAGTTCAAGTGGTGCATGAGCAAAATTTCCCATAGCTCCACTTACTTGACCAACTGCAATCACTTTTTTTGTTTGTTTAAGATTTTCAAGATGTCTTTTCATCTCATCATACCAAACTGCAAGCACGAGACCAAAAGTGATAGGTTCACCATGTATTCCATGACTTCTTCCAACCATAAGAGTCATTTTATGCTCTTTTGCTCTTTTTTTGATCGACTTCATAATCATTTTTACATCTTTGATAATTAAATCTAAAGATGAAGTCATTTGTAATGCAACAGCAGTGTCAACTGTATCACTTGATGTCATACCATAATGGAACCATCTTGATTCAGCTCCTAAAGTTTCACTTACACTTGTAGTAAATGCAATAAGATCATGTCTTGTTACTGCTTCAATCTCATCAATACGCTCTACACTAAACCCAGCATTCTTTGCAATCTTTTTAGCATCATTTTTTGGAATCTTGCCTAGCTTTGCCCATGCTTTTACTACTGCTATCTCTACATCTAGCCAAGCTTGGTATTTGGCTTGCATTGTCCATTTGCTACTCATCTCTTCTCGAGCGTATCTTTCAATCATAAGTTTTCCTTATAGTTATTTTATCAAATTTTATACTTGTTTTTAGTAGAATATGATACAAAAAGAATATAAAAAATAAGATTAAATTTGGAGGTTTTTTTGCCATTTATTTTAAAAAAATTTGATACACAAATTGGGCATAAGATACACTTATATATGTTTCAAAATTTGGGCTTTACTATATCGCAATCTCAAAAATATTTATCAAGAAGTAGAGTATTTGATGCTAATAACAATGTATTGAAAAATAATGATATTATACAAACTGATCATATATATGTAGCTATGTTTGAAGGGCATACAAGAGGATTAAAACCTTTAATAACAACTTCTAAATTTGCTTTATTTGAAAAACCAAGTGGTGTGATGGTTCATCCAACTGGAAGGAATACAGAATATTGTTTATTAGATGAAGTAAAATACCATTTTGGAGATGGTGCAAATTTAGTTCATCGAATTGATCAAGAGACAAGTGGACTTATTTTGATTGCTAAAGATAAAATAAGTGAAGTTGATCTAAAGATGTTATTTGAGTCGCGTCATTATGATAAAAAATATTTGGCAATTGTTGAAGGAAAAGTATCTGAACAAGTAGAAATAAATTCCCCAATTAGAAGAGAGGGAGGTTTTATTAAAGTAAAAATGTGTATTTCAAATGATGGTAAAGAATCATTTACTACTATAAGACCTATTGAATATAATTCAACTTTAGATTATACCTTAGTTGAGGCTATTCCTCATACAGGAAGACAGCATCAAATTAGAGTTCATTTAGAATCAATTGGGCATAGAATTGTTGGAGATCCTATTTATGGAGTAGATGAAAATATTGCAGATTCTTATTTAAATAAAACTTTATCACAAGAGGATAGATTAAAATATACAAAAGCTAAAAGACTAATGCTTCATGCTTCATATTTGGGATTTGAATATGAAAATGTAAAATATGATTTTTATTCTAAGAATAATATCTCCATACAAGATATATAAATAAGTATCTAGAAAATTTTGAGATACTTACAAGAATTATAAATTTCTTTATATCATATTTTAAAACACCAGCTATAAAGGTAAGGGGATCGCCAATAACTGGTACCCATGCTAAAAGCAAAGAGTAGCCTCCATATTTATCAAAAAAAGTTTTTGTTTTAAAAAGTTTTTCTTTTGTAATAAGGTTTTTCTTTTCTAAAAATTCTTCACCTTTTAACCCTAAATAGTAATTAATAATTGAACCTAGAATATTTCCAAAACTTGCAAATAGTAGTAATAAAAAGGGACTAAGTTGATTACTAAGATCTAATAAAAAAAGTGCCTCGCTACCAAGTGGAAATATAGTTGCACTTATAAAAGCAACGAGGAATAAAGTAAGATAATCTAGCAGCAAAGCTTATGCTAGATTTGTATAAACATTTTGTACATCTTCATCATCTTCAATTTTATCTAAAAACTCTACAAGATCTTCCATTTGTTCATCTGTAATTTCTATTGGCGAGTTTGGTATTCTTTGAAGTGAAGCTTTATCACATACTAAACCCATCTCCTCAAGTTTTTTTGACATATTTCCAAAATCTGTATAATCAGCATATATTGTGATATGTTCATCATCTTCAATTTTTATCTCTTCAAGTCCAGAATCAATTAGTTCCATCTCAAGCTCTTCAATATCCATATCTGGAGTTTTCATCTCAAATACTGATTTTCTGTCAAACATAAATTCTAAAGATCCTGTAGGTACAAGTGCACATTTTGCTTTTGTAAATATATTTTTAATATTTGCAACTGTTCTAGTTCCATTGTCTGTAGCAGTTTCTATAAAAATTAAAACTCCATGATGCCATTTACCTTCATAGTTTACCTCTGCTAAGTCTGCTGCATCTTTTGCTGTTGCTCTTTTAATTGCTGCAGAGATATTATCTTTTGGCATATTTTCTGCTTTTGCATTTGCAATAGCTGTTCTAAGTGTTGGATTCATCTCTGGATCTGGTGAACCTGCTTTTGCAGCCATAGTAATTGCTTTTGAAAGTTTGGGGAAAACTCTTGACATATTTCCCCATCTTTTTAATTTTGCTGCTTTTCTATATTCAAAGGCTCTACCCATAATATTCTCCTAATTGTTTGTTTTATTTATATTTTTGTATATTATCAAAATTTACCTAATTTTTACTTCTGCTAAAAAGATCTTCAGCCCATTGTGTGATTGGTCCTCTTAAAACTTTTTGTAATTTTATAGCAAATATATTAACTAAATCACTTTTATTTTTTGTAGATTTAAGTAATGTTGTAAGTGCATTTGTATATTTGTTTACATAAAAATTGTCTATTTGTTTATTACTTCCAAGGATCACTACTTTACAAGAACTATCAATTCTACTTAAAACCATCTGCATAGTTTTATTACTCATATTTTGAGCTTCATCTATAATTACAAATGAGTTAGACAAGGTTCTTCCTCTCATCTCCCCTACCCACATAGTTTCAATTCCATAGTTTTTTATTACTTGTTCTACTCTACTTGTAACTTCAATATCATCAAGTTCTTGATCAGGTTTATGTTTGTTGTTTTGTTTTCTTTTATGTTCTGTTCTAACCATATAATCTAAACTATCCATTAGTGGATGGTTATATATTCTAAACTTCTCTTCAAGTCCAGGAAGATATCCAACATCTTCACCTTTATCTAAAGATTCTATAGAGTTTCTTATATATATAATCTTTTGATAGGCTTTTAATCTTATAAGTTTAATAGCTGCACTTAAGGCAAGTAGAGTTTTTCCACTTCCTGCTTTTGCCTCAACAATCAATACATTAAAATATGGATGAATTAATGCATTTGAAAAAAATAGTTGTTCTTTATTTAGTGGTGTGATTATTTGATTTCTAACTTCAACTTCATCAAGTAGCTGTATTTTGTTGTTTATTATATATGCTAATATTATTTGATCTGAGCTTTTTACTTTAAAACAGTATGAGAAATTATATGGTTTATAATCTTTATCAAAATCTTCTATTGAACTGTTTTGTAAAAATTCTGTTTTTTCAAATGGTACTTCAATTTGTTTGATATATTCAAAATCAAACTCATCTTTATTATTTCCCATTAAAGAGTGAGCTTTTAAATCCATAGATATTGCTCTTAATCTTGCCATAATATCCAAAGATAAAAATTCTATATTTTTTTCATAATAGCTATTTGCAAATAAAGCAATTTCTAAAATTTTTCTATCATTTAGTATATTTAAAGCTAATTGTGAAGATTTTATTTGGTAATTTTCTTTTGAGATTATATCTATAATTGCAGTTTGTTTACCTAAAATTTCAAGTGTAATGATTTTTATTTCATCTAATATTTTTGTATTTATTATAGTTGCATTTTCTAATAATCTTGCAAATTCTCTAGCTTGAAAGTTGATCTCATCAAATCCTGATTTCTTGCTGTCGATTTCATCTAATACAACTTCTGGAATAATTATATGATTTGTTTTATTGCTTGATAATTTAAATATATTTGAGGCATCTTCAAGTATTATATTTGTATCAATTACAAAATATTTTTCAAAGTTCATTATATCTCTTTAGGTGTTTGTTTTCTTACTTTATAAATAATATATGCACCAATTAATAAAACTATAACAGTAAATAAAATTGAAAAGGTTTTAGTTATTACATATCCTACAATCAACAATGATAATAAAGTTGGTACCTCATTATATGCTCTAAAAAAGTTACCAGACCTTTCATAGTTTTCATTTTCTAATTGCACTCTAAAATATTCCATAGAAAATGAATATGCAATTAGGATAATTGCAAAAAATAGTTTAGCATACATCCATGGATTGTTTATATCTAGTAGATCTGGTCTTAAATACAACATCCAAAGTCCACTTATTATTGTAGCCCACATAGCAGGTAGTCCAATATATTTATACATCTTATACTCTTGGATTTTTACTACTTCTACAAATTGTGGTTTATTTTTATGTTCAGTATGATAAACATAAAGTCTTGGTTGATAAAAAAGCATTGCCATCCAAGACAATACTGACATTATATGAAATGTAAGTATCCATAAGTAGTAGTTCATTATATCCATTAGTTTTCCTTAATCTTTTTTATCCACTCATCCAAAGTTTTTTCAAAACCGATTTGGCTGCTTTTATATAAATATATAGATTTTTCTAGATATTTTTGTTCAATATATCCACCATAATCGTGCGGATATTTATAATCTTTTGCTATTGAATCTATATGTTTTGGTATATTTAGTATTGTACCATTTTTTACTAAATCACAAGCTTTATTTATAGCTAGATATGAACTGTTTGATTTTGGTGATGATGTCAAATAAACAACACATTGTGCCAGAGGTATTCTTGCTTCTGGATATCCAATCTCTTTACATATTTGATGTGTATTTAATGCTATGTTTAATGCATTAGGGTTTGCATTGCCAATATCTTCACTTGCTAGTATCATTAATCTTCTTGTTATAAAATCAACTTTTTCTGCTCCTACAATTAATCTTGCAAGATAATATAAAGCTGCATCTATATCACTACCTCTAATTGATTTGATTAATGCACTCGCAATATTATAGTGAGAATCTTTAGAATTTAATCCATCTGTTTGTGAAGTTTGTCTTAATTGATTTAATGTATCAATCGTTATATCTTTATCTACTTTATATGAAAATTCTATCAAATTTAAAAGTGATCTAGCATCCCCAGCACTACTAGATTTTAAATATGAATATATTTTATCATCAGCTTTTATGTTTAGTTTTTTAAATGCTTTATTTATAATTTTATCTAAATCATTATCGTTCAATGGTTTAAATTCAAATACAAAGGATCTGGATCTTATTGCATTTGTTAAAGTATAAAATGGATTCTCTGTACTTGCTCCTATAATTATAGCTTGGTAGTTTTCCATAATAGGAAGTAGAACCTCTTGTTGATTTTTATTAAGTCTGTGAACTTCATCTATAAAGATTAAAGGTTTAATAAGTGTATTTTGATGTTTTTTAATTACATCTCTTATTTGTTCTATTTTTATTGTTGTTGCATTAAAATGATAATATTGCATATCAACATTCTTTGCAATAATTTTCGCTAATGTAGTTTTACCAGTTCCTGGTGCCCCATAAAAAAACAGGTGAGGAATCTGTTTTTTTTCAATGAGTTTGTAAAGTGGGCTATTTGGTGATAATATATGAGTTTGTCCTATAAAGTCACTTAGAACTTCAGGACGAAGAATATTTGCTAAATCATTCATATTAGCTATCTAGTTTTTCTAAATCTTTCATATATCTTCTAAGATTTGTATATTCTTCTTTTGTTAGATATCTAGTTTTTCCTGTTGGAAGATTATTTAATGTAATCCCTCCATAATCTAATCTTTTTAAATCTACAATTTTAAGATCAAAGTTTGCAAAAAATCTTCGCAATTCTCTATTTTTACCTTCAGTAATAATTACTTTTAGTTTTGAAAAATTCTTACCTTGAGATATAATTTGATAACTAATAAATGGTGCAAAACTCATTTGTTCAATTTCAGTTTTCTCATGTGCACCTTTTGTTGCATCATCAAGTTGTAATCCACTTGACATAGCATTAAGTACTTCTTGAGTAATCATACCATCTACTTTAATTTTATATACTCTTTCAAGAGAAGAATGCATAAGTGTATTTACAACTTCAACGCTATCTGAAAGGATTAATACTCCTTCACTAGCATAATCAAGTCTTCCTACTGGTAAAAAGTGTTTAAATTTATGTGCTAAACTATCATAAATTGTTTTTCTTCCTCTTGGATCAGATTTTGTTACTAGCTCACCTTTTGCCTTATTGTAAACAATTACGGTATACATCTCTCCCGTTTTATCTTTTACAACTTTACCTTTAACTTTTACTAAGTCATCTTCATTTACTTGTGTTGCCATATTTGATACGACTTCACCATTTATAGTTACAAGCCCATCTTCTATAAGTCTGTCGGCTTCTCTTCTTGAATATATCGAGTTATGTGATATAAACTTATTTAATCTTGTTGATTCCATTATTTAATTCCTGCTTCTATTAAATCGTGAATATGAAGTAATCCTTCTAAATGATTATTCTCATCTACGACTGCAAGTAATTGAATTTTAAAATCTTCTATAATTTTTAGTGCATCACTTGCTAATAGGTTTTTATTGTTTATTGTTTTTGGGTTTTTTGTTGCTAATTGTTCTACTTTACAATCTAAAGAGAAATCATCATTTAATAAGGCTCTTCGTAAATCCCCATCACTTAATAATCCATATAGAGTGTTGTCATCATTTACTATTACAACATTTCCTAGTCTACCTTCGCTCATAGTTACGATTGCATCTTTTAGTAATGTTTCACGTGAAACAACTGGCAAATTTTCTTTTCTTAGAAGATCATCAACTTTAATAAATAGTTTCTTTCCAAGACTTCCACCTGGGTGAAATGATGCAAAATCCTCTTTTTGAAAATTGTTCTTTTTCATAAGACAAACTGCAAGTGCATCACCTATAGCCATAGTAACTGTTGTTGATGAAGTTGGTGCCGTATCAAGAGGACATGCCTCTTTTTGAACTTTTATATTTAAAAATATATCAGAATATTTAGCAAGAGTTGAATTCGCATTACTTGCCATAGATACAAGAGGAATATCCAATCGCTTTAAATGTGGAAGTATTTGGATAAGTTCTTCACTCTCTCCACTATAACTAATAGCAAGAACAATATCGTTCTTTCCTATCATTCCAAGATCACCATGCATAGCTTCTGTTGGGTGAAGGAAAAAAGAACTTGTACCTGTACTAGCCATTGTTGCAGCTATTTTACTTCCTACAAGTCCAGATTTTCCCACACCACAAATGATTAGTTTACCTTCACACTTCGAAATTAATTCAACTGCTTCAACTATCTGATTTGATATATTAGATGCAGCATACTCAAGTTGAGATGCCTCTAAAAGTATAACTTCTTTTGCGATATCTTGGAAATTCATTTTGCTTCCTTATTTTTTATTATTGAACAAATAATGTTGGTACAATCATTGGGTATTTTCTATATTTTCTAACACAATGTTTTCTTACAACTTTTCTTAGCTCATCTTCTAAAAGTCTATTATTCTGTAGCAATTGTGGTTTAATATTATCTAAATATGTTGCCAATAAATCTTCAATCTCTTTATTAAAGTATTTTTCATTTTTATTACCAATCATACCAAATGTATTTACTCTTGGTTTTTCTACTACTTTTCTTTCACTTTCACTAATTTGTGCTACTATCATAACTATACCATCACTTGCCATAGTTTGTCTATCAATAACAACATCATTTGCAATTTTATTATTCATCATATTATCAATATAAACTTTACCAGTTTTTACTGTTTTTACTTTTTTAAGATATTTAGGAGTAATCTCTACTTGTTCTCCATCACTTAAAATATGAATATTTCTTTCTAGTACTCCACACTCAACTCCTGTTTGAGAATGTTTTACAACATGATTATACTCACCATGTATAGGCATAAAGAATTTTGGTTTTACAAGTCTTAGCATAAGTTTTTGTTCTTCTTGGGCAGCATGTCCTGATACATGAATATCTCCATAATCTTGATATGCTACAGTTGCACCACCTTTTAAAAGATGATTAATTACTCCAGATACACTTGCTTCATTTCCTGGAATTGCTTTTGCTGAAAGGATAATTTGATCACCTGGCTTTATTTTGATATGTCTATGCTCATGTATAGCCATTCTATATAATGCACTCATTGGTTCACCTTGACTACCTGTTGTTACAATAAGTATTTCGTTATCAGCATATTTATTTATTTCGTGTGCATCAATAAATTTATCTTTTGGAAATTTAATATACCCAAGACCCATTGCTAAGTCTAAGTTTTTCTCCATTGATCTTCCAATAACACATATTTTTCTATTGTATTTTAATCCTACTTCAATTGCTTGTGCAACTCTATGAATATTTGAACTAAATGTAGACATTAAAACTCTACCTTTTGCTTTTGAAAAAATCTTTTCAAAAGTTGGTCCAACAGTTTTTTCTGTTCTTGTGAAACCTGGAGAGTGAGAATTTGTAGAATCACTTAATAGTAATAGAACACCCTCTTCTCCATAATGTGCAAATCTATGTAAATCTGTTGGGAAACCATCTACTGGAGTATGATCTATTTTAAAATCTCCAGTATGAATAATAGTGCCAGCTTCAGTTTTAATTGCAAGTGATGATGCATCTATAATTGAGTGAGTAATATGCATCCATTCTACTTCAAAATCCCCTATTCTTATAGGAGTTCTTTTTGATACCGCTCTTAAGTAACTTCTATGTTGTTTCATTTTATGTTCATCAAATTTAGAACCAATCATCTCTAATGGAAGTGAAGTCCCATATACAGGAAATTGCATCTCTTTGAATAGATATGCCATAGCACCAATATGATCTTCATGACCATGAGTAATTACAATAGCAGATATTTTATTTCTAATTTGTCTAAGATATGTAAAATCTGGTATTAATATATCAACACCATGCATAGTATCATCTGGAAAACTCATTCCAACATCAACAATAATAGCACTTTTATCAGTCTCTATTACCATCATATTTCCACCAATCTCACCTAATCCACCAAGTGGAGTAATTCTTACTTTTGCATCAGTTTTAAGATCAAGTTTATAGTGTGGATTTAATCTATCTTTATGAATTTTTTCATTTATTAAATAAGCTTTTTTAAAGTCACTACCCCACCCTTTTCCTGATTTTGGAACTGGTTTTGAGTTTTTTTGTTTATTATTTGTATTTGGCTTTTTCTCAGAAGTTGTTTTCTTTTCTGGTTTCTTAGCAGTCTGTGTATTTTCAGTAGTTTTTGTTACTGTTTCAATCTTTTCTTCGTTCATTATGTATCACCTTATTATATATCTGGTGGTACAAAGATGCATCAACTTCATGAGGACGTATATTGTCACTTAAGTCTAACTCTTTATATATATTTTGTAATAAAACTTTATTTGCTACAGATAAAAGATTCTTAGAAAGTTTCTTACGTGGTTGCATAAATGCAGCTTTTAGAAACTTATTAAATTCTTTATCGAATTTTTTAGTTCTATCTTTTTTTATATAAAGAACGCTAGACATAACTTTTGGAATTGGGTCAAAAGATTCAGGTGGGACATCAAATATTATTTTAGATTCTATAGCTTGTAATTGTGTGATTACGCTTAAAGAACTATATTGTTTATTTGTGACTTTCGCACAAAATTTTTGTGCTACCTCTTTTTGAACCATAACCATTATATGTTCACAATGGTTATCCTGCAAAGCTTGTAATATTATATTTGTTGCAATATAGTATGGTAAATTTGCAATTAAGTCATATTTATCATCATATAAAGTGGAGTTTTTACTCCATATATCTAAAACATCAGTGTGGATCAGTTCTAGTTTACCGCTTTGTATCTCATTTTTGAATGTATTTGATAGAATATCTATTAGATCTGTATCTATCTCATACGCGCGTACATCTTTGTATTTGACCATTAAATTTGTCAAATCACCTAAGCCAGGCCCAATCTCAATTAGCTTATTGCTATTTTTGGGAATCGCTTCGACGATCTTTCTTACAATTATATTGTCTTTTAAGAAATTTTGTCCAAACTTCTTCTTCGCTTGTATATTCTTCATAGTAAGAAAGTATATTAGCCAATTGTTACTTATAGTTTTATAATTTTATCTTAGTATAGAATTATTTAGTTATAATAATCCCAGAAAAAAGATATAAATAGGGATTTAATGAGTAATTTTGCAAAAAGAATTATACCTTGCTTGGATGTAAAAGATGGTAGAGTTGTAAAAGGTGTTAGTTTTGTAGGACTTCGTGATGCAGGGGATCCTGTAGAGGTTGCAAGAAGATATAACAATGAGGGTGCAGATGAGATCACTTTTTTAGATATTACTGCAAGTAGTGATAACAGAGATACAATTGTGCATATTGTAAAAGATGTAGCAAAAGAGATATTTATACCACTGACTGTTGGTGGAGGAATTAGAAAACTTGATGATATATATAAATTATTAAATGTAGGATGTGATAAAGTAAGTATTAATTCAAGTGCAGTTGTTAATCCTAATTTTATTAATGAATCTTCAAAAAGATTTGGTTCTCAATGCATAGTGGTTGCAATTGATGTAAAAAAAGTTGAAGATGGATCATATCATGTATTTGTAAAGGGTGGTCGAGAAGATACTGGACTTGATGCAGTTAAATGGGCAAAAGAGGTATATGATAGAGGTGCAGGAGAAATTTTGCTTACATCTATGGATACAGATGGAGCTAAAACTGGATTTGAACTTGATATAACATCACAAATCTCATCTCTTGTTGATATTCCTGTAATTGCAAGCGGTGGAGCAGGGACTATGGAGCATATCAAAGAGGCCTTTGATTGTGGGGCAAGTGCTGCATTAGCTGCATCAATTTTTCATTATAAAGAGATTGATATAATGGATTTAAAACACTATTTACATGACAACAATATCCCTGTGAGATTATAATGATAATTTGTGCAGGAGATAGTGAAAGTTTTAATTTTGCGACACCTATTGGAGTGGGACTTATAAATAGTGCAATAAATCTTACAAGATTATGTTTACTTGATAAGCCAGATTTTTTACTATTTGTTGGTAGTGCAGGAAGTTATGATAAAAATAAATATAAAGTATTTGATATAGTTGAATCAACAAGTGCTGCAAATATAGAACTTGGATTTTTAAATAATGATTGTTACACACCACTTGAAAATGTACTAAACTCTCAAACAACATTAACACAAAATCAAACAATAGTAAATTCATCAAATTATATATCTACAAATGAAGAATTATCAAAGAAATTTATAAATTATAATATTGGTATTGAGAATATGGAGTTTTATTCTTTATTACAAGTTGCTAAAGAGTTTGATATTCCTGTTGCTGGTATATTCGTAGTTACCAACTATACTAATAAAGAAGCACATCAAGATTTTATTAAAAATCATAAAGATGCAATGTCAAAACTAATACACTATTTAGAAGAAAAAAATATTATAAAATAAAGATTATTTAATAAATGTTTCATGTGAAACATTATAAAAGGAAGCAAATGAAATCAATATTTGATTTTGATTTAAAACAATTACAACAAGAAGTTAAACCATCGTTTAGAGCCAAGCAAATCTTTAATTGGCTTTATAAACAATATGCTACATCTTATGAAGATATGAAAAATATTCCAAAAGAATTAAAAGAAAGTTTATCTAAAAACTATAGTATAAATCCTTTGCAAATATTAACTAAACAAAAAAGTATGGATGGAAGTATTAAATATCTATTCAAATTATATGATGGACATACTGTTGAATCTGTATTTTTACTTATGAAAGATAAAAAAACTAATGAAGATGGAGATATAATAAAAAGTGAACAATATACTTTTTGTATATCTACGCAAGTAGGATGTAAAGTAGGGTGCAGTTTTTGTCTTACTGCAAAAGGTGGATTTGTAAGAAATCTAACAGCTGGAGAGATAGTAGAACAAGTAAGACAATTAAAGCTTGATAATAATATACCAGCTAATAAATCAGTAAATATTGTATATATGGGGATGGGTGAACCGCTTGATAATTATGATAATTTAGTTAATGCAATTAGAATATTAAGTAATCAAGAAGGACTTGATATCAATACAAGAAGACAAACAATTTCAACAAGTGGAATAAGCTCTAAAATAGAGAAATTAGGCGCTGAAGACTTAGGAATACAGCTTGCAATATCTTTACATGCAGTTGATGATACTTTAAGAAGTGAATTGATTCCTATGAATAAAGCATATAATATTCAATCAATTATTGATGCAGTAAAAAACTTTCCTGTTGATGTGCGAAAAAAAGTTATGTTTGAGTATTTGGTAATAAAAGATAAAAATGATTCAATTAAAGATGCACAAACATTAATAAAACTTTTGGATGGAATAAAAGCAAAAGTGAACTTAATCTATTTTAATCCATATGATGGTACACCATATGAAAGACCTTCAAGGAATAATATGATAAAATTCAAAGATTATTTAAATAGCCGTGGATTAACATGTACAATAAGAGAATCAAAAGGTTTAGATATTGATGCAGCATGTGGACAATTAAAAGAGAAGGAAAGCAATGGGAACAGTTGATATAGTTATGGTTGTATTCATTGTAATGGTTGTAATAGTTTCAGCTATTGGATTTTATAAAGCGGCAACGAAAGAGGATTAAAAATATGGCAATTACTAGATTTGCACCAAGTCCAACTGGATATTTACATATTGGTGGATTAAGAACAGCATTATATAGTTATTTATGGGCAAGAAAAACAAATGGACAATTCAAACTAAGAATTGAAGATACAGATATGCAAAGAAATCAAGATGATGCATTAAAAGCTATTATTGAAGCATTTGACTGGGTAGGTCTTGATTATGATGGTGAGGTTGAATATCAATCAAAAAGAATGGGTATTTATAAAAAATATATTCAACAACTTCTTGATGAAGGTAAAGCTTATTATTGTTATATGACAAAAGATGAACTTGATGCCTTAAGAGAAGAACAAATGGCAAATAAACAAACTCCAAGATATGATGGAAGATATAGAGATTTTACTGGAACTCCTCCCGTAGGCATTGATCCAGTTGTAAGAATTAAATCACCAAATGAAGGACATATTTGCTTTATAGATGGTATTAAAGATGTTATGAATTTCAACTGTGAAGAGGTTGATGATTTTATTATTGCTAGAAGTAGTGGTGTTCCAACATATAACTTTGTAGTTGCAGTTGATGATGCATTAATGGGAATGACAGATGTAATAAGAGGTGATGACCATTTAAGTAATACAGCTAAACAAATAGTAATATATGAAGCATTAGGTTTTGATATTCCAAAATTTTATCATGTACCAATGATAAACAATCCTGCAGGTAAAAAACTATCTAAGAGAGATGGTGCCATGGATGTTATGGAATATAAAAGACAAGGATATCTTCCTGAAGCATTATTAAATTTTCTTGTTAGATTAGGGTGGAGTAATGGAGATCAAGAAATTTTTTCTATGAAAGAGATGCTTGAATTATTTGATCCAAATAATATTAATAAATCAGCTTCAGCATACAATGAAGAAAAATTAAAATGGTTAAATAGTCATTATATAAAAAATGTTTCAAACGAAAGACTAATAAAAGATTTAGAATTTTTTGATTGTTTTATAGATGGACATGATAGAAAAGAGATGTTACTTGATTTATCAAAAGAGAGAGCTCAAACTCTTGTAGAATTAAAAGCATCTATAGAAAAAATTACAAATACTCCAACATCATATGATAGAAAAGGAAGTAAAAAGTTTATAAAAGAGGGAATAATAGATATTTTGAATTTATATTGTGATCTTTTAGAAACAACTGAACATGAGCTTCATCTAGCAATAGATTATGAAGCTATTACAAAACCATTTATTGAAGAAAATGAGTTAAAAATGCCTCAACTTTTTCAACCAATTAGAATAGCTTTAACAGGTGGAACGCAAGCACCATCAGTATATGATATTATGGCAATACTAGGGAAAGAGGAAACTTTAAAAAGAATTAAGTCAGCAATTGCTGCTAATTTTGGAAAAGAAGAAGAGTAGAATTACTCTTCAATTCTTATCATTGAAGGTTTAGATAGAACAAAATCTAATTTTTCAATATTTTTGATAGCTTTTTGTATTTGTTTTTCAGTACATATATGAGTTGATAATAGAAGTGTTGCACTATTATTATCTAGTGGTTTTTGAAGCATTGTAGCAATAGAAATATTATCATTACCTAATACTGTAGCAATTTTCGCTAAAACTCCACTTTTATCTTCAACTTTTATTCTTAGATAGTATTTTGTTTCAATAGAATCAATACTAGCAAGGCTTAAACCACTCTCAAGAGGCTTTTTAAACCCAAGCATTGGTGCAGCCTTACCTCTAGCTATATCAATGATATTAGCTACTACAGCACTCGCAGTTGCATCACCACCAGCACCAGGTCCATAGTACATAGTTTCACCAACTTTATCACCAATTACACTTACCCCATTCATAACACCATCTACTTTTGATATCATTTGTGTTTTTGGTATTAATACACTATGTACTCTTAACTCTACCTGCTCACCTTTTTTCTTAGCAATTCCAAGATGCTTAATAGCATAATTAAATTCATTTGCAAATTCAATATCTTCCGGACTTATATCTTCAATACCTTCAATTAAAATATCTTCAGGCTTTGCATCAATTCCATAAGCAATAGATGCTAAAATAAGAAGTTTATGTGATGCATCAAAACCACCAACATCAAATGTAGGATCAGCTTCGGCATAACCTAACTCTTGAGATTCTTTTAATATCTCATCATACTTTACACCTTCATTAATCATTTTTGTAAGCATATAATTACAAGTACCATTTATAATACCTCTAATAGATTCAATATGATTTGCACTTAATCCATCTCTTAAAGCATTAATAATTGGTATACCACCTGCAACTGCAGCTTCATATTCAAAAGCACAATCTTTAGCTAAGTCTTGTAACTCATATCTATGATATGCTAAAAGTGCTTTATTGGCTGTAACTACAGCTTTACCTTTAAGAAGTGCTTTTTTAACAATCTCGTAAGGTTTTTCAACTCCTCCCATAAGTTCAACAACAATATCAATACTATCATCATTTAATATATCATCTGGGTTGTCAGTTATTTTAATATTAACATCTCTTTTTTTAGATAGGTTATTTACAACACCAGAAACAGCTACAATGTCAACACCAGATCTTGCAGTTATAATATCAGCATTTTGCTCTAAAATTTGAACAACACTAGTTCCAACAGTACCAACTCCAATAATTCCAACTCTTAACATCTATTTCCCTTCGTTACAACCATGCTTTTGTAAAAAATTCTTAATATTTTTAGCAGCTTGTCGTATTCTTTTATCATTTTCTATAAGAGCAATTCTTACATACCCTTCACCATAATCTCCAAATCCGATACCAGGTGCAACTGCAACTTGTGCTTCTTTTAATAATTTTTTTGAAAATTCTAATGATCCCATATGCTCAACACATTGGGGAATTTTAGCCCATACAAACATACTAGCTTTATTTCTTCGTATATGCCATCCAGCTCTATCAAAAGCTTCTATTAATATATTTTGTCTATGATCATACTTTTCAACAATATCTTGTACACATTGTTGATTACTATTTAGTGCAACAGTTGCTGCTACTTGAATAGGTGTAAACATACCATAATCAAGCCAAGATTTAATTTTTTGTAAGGCACCAATTAATTTTGTATTTCCTACGAAAAATCCTACTCTCCATCCCGCCATATTGTATGATTTACTTAGAGTAAATGATTCTACTGCAACATCTAAAGCTCCTGGTACTTCCATAACTGAAGGTGTTTTATATCCATCAAAAGTGATGTCTCCATAAGCAATATCAGAGATTATATAAAATCTCTCTCTTTTTGCCATAGCTACAAGTCTCACATAAAATTCAGGAGTTACTGTAGCCGTACTTGGATTATGAGGGAAGTTTACAACAACATATTTTGGTTTTGGAGAGCTATCTTTAAATACCTTTTCCAAATCATCAAAAAATCTATCTTCATCTACATTGTAATCTTCATCAAATACCAAACCAAACTTATGAACATTTCCACCAGCAAGTATAAAAGCATAAGAGTGAATAGGGTAGGTTGGATCAGGAACAACTGCAACATCACCTGGATTTGTAATAGCATATGCTAAATGAGCATAACCCTCTTTACTACCCATAGTTGCTACACATTGAGTTTGTGGATCAAGATCTACATTGTATCTTCTTTTATACCAATCAGCTATAGCTTGAAGTAATTTTGGGATACCTTTTGATACTGAATATCCATGTGTTTTAGTTTTTTGTGCAGATTCTATTAGTTTTTCTCTAATATGTTCAGGTGTATCACCATCAGGATTACCCATAGAGAAATCAATTACATCTGCTCCAGCGCGTCTTTCTGCCATTTTAAGATCATTTACTTCTGCAAAAACATATTTTGGTAAACGCTTTATTCTATCGAATTCAATTTCATCAAACACTTTTCTTCCTTTATTAATTTACTAAGATATTTAGACCACGTTTAATATTATTTAAGTGGTATAAATCTGTTATTTTTATATATTTAGTTGAGTTTGGAATATCAACTTTTAAATTTTTTGTTACTTTATCATTTTTTAAAATCTCTAAAATTTCTAGTTGAGAGTTGTAAAAAACTATATGAGCATACCAGTGGTCACCAGGCTTAGCATGTACAATTAGATTTTTTGCATCTTGTACATTTAGATAATATGGTTTCATAGGTTTTGTTAGATTTAACTCTTCGGTATTTAATACTTCAATAGTATTTTTTATTTTTGCATTATCCATATTTATAGTATATTGCCAAGCATTATTATCATTTATACTAATATCTTCAACTTTACAATTAATTTCATTTAGATATTTTATTAACATCACTGGATCAATATTGCTTTGCGTTTTTAATCTTATATTCCACACTAAACCAGATTCTAAATCATAATTTATTTTAGAAGTATAAAAATGGTAAAAACCTAAATCTTTAAATACATCATTTATTAATTTCATTGATTTTAAAGGTTTGCTAGATGTTATAAATTCAACATCTATAAGAGTAGGTTGACTTAAACTTAATTGTAATAGTCCGTTACTCTTCAACTTAGAAACAATTTTTGATATATTTAAAGTATCACTATTTTTATAATAATATGATCTTTTTTTAAATAAAACGTTTATCAAGTTTTTATTAACTGTATAATTGTTTTCACCAAGTAAATTTTGAACTTTTGTATCTAGTAGATCTGCAAAGCTAATACTACAAAATAGTGCAATAAAAACAAGTTTCTTAAGCATCTATATCTCCTAAACTATGCATTAATATTCCAGCAGCTACTGAAACATTTAGAGAATCAAATTTATTTGCCATTACAATTGAAACTTTACAATCTAATTTATCTTGAAGTTTAGGATGAAGACCTTTCCCTTCACTACCCAAAAATAAAGCATGCTTTATTGATTGAAGTTTAAATTGTTTTACATTGGTACCTTCCATATGTGCACCAATAAGTTCAAAGTCAAGTTGTTTAAGTTCATTTGCTACTGTTTGTGTATTTTTATACAAACATATAGGAAGGTCAAGTGCAGCTGCACTACTACTTCTAATAACTCCTGACATATTTACAGTATTAATTCCACCAATTACAAGAGCTTCATATCCTAATGAATAAGCAGTTCTAGCAATTGCACCTATATTTCCTACATCTGTTATCTCATCTAAAACTACAATTTTAGAAAATTTCTTAATCTCATTTAGTGGAGTAAACATAAAGTCTTGGATCTTTAATATAAATCCTTGATGATTACCACCTTTTGCTAAAGCTTGAGCTTTTTGATTATCAACCATTATGATTGGTTTATCTAACTTTCTAAATAGATTGAATTGTTTTTTATCAATCTTTTTTGAGAAATAAATCTCTTCAATAAGGGCTGGGTACTTTTCTAAAATGTACGTTACAATTTGTTTTCCATATACTATCATACGTGATTGTATCTAAATTTTAATTATATAAGGCTGTTATAAATATCTTTGGTATTTTTACCTGTAAGTTTAGCTAAAAGTTTAGCTTTTTGTTTTGGTGCAATATCTAATTGCATAAGATCATCATAATTTATAGGTTCTCCTATAGTGCTAATTGGTTCAATAATTACCACCCATTCCCCTTTTATAGTTATATCTTGAAATATTTTATAAATTTCACTAGCTTTTGCTTTAAAACTTTGTTGATATTTTTTTGTAAGTTCTTTTGCTAGAAATATAGTTCTATCTGGGATATGTTTATTTAACTCAGTAATTAATTTATCAAGTCTATGTGGTGACTCATAAATAATAGCTAAATGATTATGGTTTATAATCTCATTTAATTTTACTTGTCTTTCTTTTCCTTTATGTGGTAAAAATCCAAAAAATGTAAATGTAGTTTGAGTAAATCCACTCATTGCAAAAGCTGTTAAAACTGCATTTGCTCCAGGAATTACATCATAAGGTATATTTTTTTCAATACAATATTGAACTAATGAAGCACCAGGATCACTAATACACGGCATACCCGCATCACTTACATATATTACATTTTTATCAATAAGTTCACTTGGTTGAAGCTGCTTTAATACTTGAGTTTCATTATGATGATGTAGTGATCTAAAATCAGTACAAGAAAAAGTTTGATTGTATTTTGTTTCTAAAAGATTTAAAAGTTTTTTTGTGACTCTAGTATCTTCACAAAAAATAAGTTGAGCATCTTGCAACGCCTTAAGGGATCTAAGATTTAGATCCTCAAGGTTTCCAATTGGTGTTGCAACAAGCGTAAGCAAAAATAAGCTATAAAATTATTTTGAAGCGTATCTTGCTTTGAATTTTTCAACTCTACCAGCAGCATCAACAATTTTATGCTCACCTGTAAAGAATGGGTGACAAGCTGAACAGATGTCAATTCTCATTGTTTCTACATTTGATTTAGTTTCAAATGAATTACCACATGCACATGTTACTTGACATGTTTTATAATCTGGATGAATATCTTTTTTCATCATATTTCCTTTAATACGGCGTTTGCCTTAGTTTTTATGTGTACAAAAAAGGTCAAGCTCTATATTGCCCTTTAAGTAGTGAATCATATTTTTAGAAATTGGATTATATCTAAAAAACCTTAAGAATATCTTTTTTTAAGTCTTTTAAAAGGTTTTTTGTTTGAATATTGTTAAATTGATTTTTGTTAAATGTTCTTTGTCTTTTTGCAAGTTGAGCGGTGTGAATGGTTATTTGTTCTTGAAGTTGCTCTTTAGTAATTTTTCCATCAAGATATTGTAGTACTTCTGAAATACCTATTGAACTCATACAATTTGGTTTTCTTGTATATTTTTTTTCTAATGATATAACTTCATCAATTACCCCTTGTTCTATCATTAATTTTGTTCTTTGTTCTATTCTTTTTCTAAGTTCATTTGGATCCCAAATTATCTCAAAAAGTTTTAAATCTTTAGCTATTGGAATTTTTGGATTTTGTGCAAAATAATCACTAGGAGTTAGATTGGTTTGTTTATAAATCTCTAAAGCTTTTTTTACTCTATATGTATCATTTTGTTGAATATTTTTCATATATATAGGATCTATATTTTTTAGTAGTTGATGCGCCTTTTGTTTATCTTGTAGTTGTTTTTCAACCCAAATATTTGTAGTATTATCTAAAATTATATTTTGAGATATTCCTTCTAGGAGTATTTTTAGATAAAAACCAGTCCCCCCTACAATAATAAGATTTTTATTATTTTGTTTTGCATATGATGTAGCTCTTTTATAACAGTTTAAAAATTGAATTACATCAAAATCCTTATTTGGTTCTATCTCATCAATTCCAAAATGTTTAATACCATCTTGCTCTTGTTTTGTTGGTTTAGCTGAAGCAATATCTATATATTTGTAAACGCTAAGAGAATCTAATGATAATATAATAGAGTTTGTTTGTTTAGCAATATCAATAGAAAGAGATGTTTTCCCAGAAGCTGTGGGAGCAATTATAGCGATTTGTTTCATGGTAGAAGTATATCAAAAGTATAGTAAAAAGTGATATAAATCACTTTTTACTTAAATATATTATAATCCTAAAGATTGAAGTGTTTTAAGAGTTAAAGCACCTTGTGAAAGGTTATTAGCTTTTTGATATGCTCTTACTGCAGATCTAGTTTTCGAATCATATTTACCAGATATTTTACCTGTATAGTATTTCTTATCTTTTAAAATTCTTTGTAATTTAGAAATAATATTTGTAGTTGTATTTGTCTCACAAAGAATTGGCTGCCATCTTAGGTATGGTTGTGTTTTTTGCACTTTTGTAGTTACAGTTTGATATTTTGCTGGAATTACAATTTTTTTCTCTTTAACTGGTGTATCAATCACTCTAGTTTTTACCATTTTACAAATAGCAGGAATTTTAACTTCTTTTGTAGTTGCTGGTGTTACTAATACTTTTTTAGTAATTTTTTTGTAAACAGCAGGAATTTTAACTTCTTTAGTAGTAGCAGGTTTATCTAAAACTCTTTTTGATACTTTTTTATAAACAGCAGGAATTTTAATCTCTTTTGTATAAGCTTCTTTATCAAGTACTTTTTTAGTGATAGTTTTATATGTTGCTGGATATTGTACCAGACACATAATATCTCCTGTACCATTACTTACTTTTTCAATTTCTCCTCGACCTTTTTTCCATGCAGTATAAGCATCTTTTACTAGTACTTTTTCTTTTACTGTTTTGTATGTTGCTGGAACAGTGACTAATTTAGTCTTCTCAGGCTCAACCATAATTGTTTCAGTAACAGTTTTGTATGTAGCTGGAATAGGGATAAGTTTAGTCTTTTCAGGTTCAACCATAATTGTTTCAGTTACTGTTTTATAAGTAGCTGGAACAGGTATAAGTCTAGTACTAGCTTCTCTAATAGTTACTTTTTTCTCAACAACTTTATAAGTAGCAGGGATAATTTCAATCATAGTTTTTGCATCATGTGCTAGTTTTTGTTCTGTTTTATTTTCATAAGTAGCTGGAACTAAAACTTTAGCATAACATTCACCTGGTTTTGCATTTGGAGGAACTAAAGAATCTGTATCATTGTTAGATTGTTTTTGAATTTTATTAGTTTCTTGAAGATCTTCTTTTATTTTATTTAGTTGCACAATTTTTGCATCTTTGTTTTGAAGTTCTTTTTTGAGTTGCATAATTTGTTGATCTCTTGGATCAAGCGTATTATTTTGTGTATTTTGAGAAACACATCCAGTTGTTGAAATAACAATAGCTGCAGCTATTGTTGAATGTTTTATATAGTTAATCATATATTTACCTTTATAATAAAAAATTTAATGAAGTCTATCTGAAATAAATATAATAGTTACTTAAATATAACTAATTTCATATTTTTATTAGTTATATATAATATATAATATGATAGGATAAATCAAAATAATATTAAATAGGAGAAAAATTGAAAAAAATTTTATTATCAACAATTGTAGGATTAGCCGTGTCGTTAAGTACTATCAGTGCAGAGGACTGTATTATGGTAAAAGATTTGAATGTAGAGTTTAAAAATGCATCAACAATATATATGGATAATGCAGAGTATCAAGAAGTTAAAGACTTTGCTAATTTTTTAAAGAAAACAGATCTTTATGCTGTAATAGAAGGGCATACAAACAATAAAGCAAATGCAAGATATAACTACGATTTATCTACAAAGAGAGCTATAAAAGTTAGACAAGAAATTATAAAACTTGGTGTACCTTCAAATCATATCAAAGCAATGGGATTTGGTGAATCTAGCCCATTGTATGATAATAATACAGAAGATGGATTATTGAAAAATAGAAGAGTAGTTGCTGAAGTATTCAATACATCTGAAGAATTAAACGAGTATATAAAAGATCAAAAAAATAGAATAAAACCTATTATCTATAAAGAACAATAATATTTAAAATCTTATATTTATAAAAAGTTGTGATAAATTTAGATAAACTTCGTTTATGAATAAATTTACACAACTTTTAAAAAACTTCAATGAACTAGTAATGTTCAAACACTCAATATTTTCTTTACCATTTATATTTATAGCTATGGTAGTTGCTGCTTCTGGATGGTTTGGTTTTTATCTATTATTTATGGGAACTTTAGCAGCACTTAGTGCTAGAAACTTTGCTATGGGATTTAATAGATATCTTGATAGAGATATAGATGCACTTAATCCAAGAACAATAAATAGACCAAGTGTAGATGGAAGAGTAAGTTCAACTCAAATGATATGGTTTACAGCTTTAAATGCGCTAGCTTTTATAGTTGTAGCATATTTTGTAAATGATTTGGCTTTTTATTTAGCTATACCTATTTTAATTGTAATAGGGAGCTACTCATATTTTAAAAGGTTTTCATATCTTGCACATATAATTTTAGGTATCTCTTTAGGTCTTGCTCCAATAGCAGGAGTCGTTGCAGTATCGCAAACTATAACTTTGTGGTCAATATTTTTAGCTCTTGGAGTTATGTTTTGGGTTGCAGGATTTGATCTTCTTTATTCTTTGCAAGATATTGAGGTAGATAAGAAACTAGGGCTTCATTCAGTTCCTTCTAAATTTGGCGCACAAAAAACAATGTTTTTTTCAAAAATATTACATAGTTTGACTATTGTTTTTTGGTTTTTATTTGTATATCGCGCGGATGGTGGGATATTTGCATATATAGCAATAATTGTAAGTGTAATTATGCTTACATATGAACATATCCTTGTAAATAGAGACTTTACAAAAATAGATAAGGCATTTTTTACAGTTAATGGTTATTTAGGAATTGTATTTTTTATATTGATAATATTAGATAATATTTAAAAATTATAGTGTAAGTTTTTAACTTACACTATAAAGAAGATTATTTACAATGTGCAGCTTTGAACATTCCAAATTTTTGTTTTGTACCATGCTTATCTTTTTTACCAGAATATGCATTTACAAAAGGGTTACACTCATCAATCCAGCTATAAATATCATAGATTTTTACAGTTTTGAATCCCATCTTTTTATAAGTTTGAGCTTCTATTGATGCTCTTGAACCTGAATTACATACTACTATAATGTTATCTTTGATAAATTTGTCATCATCATCTAATACGAAGTTTGCAATAGCTTTCTCTGGGGCTTGACGTCCTACTCTTTGACTTCCTTTGATATGAGCTGCTGCCCACTCTTTGTCTGTTCTTACGTCTGCAACGATCCAATCTTTTGCTTTAATAGCATCTTTTACTTCTTGAGCAGTAGCAAATGTTTCTCCTGCTTTTAGTTGTTTTGTTAAAGCTTTATAATCAACAAATTCACTAGCCATTAGGCTACTTGCAACAAAGACTGCCGCTAAAATGATTTTTTTCATTTTTATCCTTTATATATTTTGAGATATTGTAAGAAAAAAGAGATAAATACTATATTAATTTTATTCATCAATTTATAAAGATAATTATAAGTTGAATTTATTTATATAGTTTATTATTAAATTTAATCCAACCATGTGTATGATGATTATTTGGATCATCATGTGTCCAGTGAATAATCCCACCTTTATTATTCCATTCATATTCTCCTTTTAATTCAATATGAGATCCTTTTTTCAAATTAGGTATTCTAGGAGCTAAATCAATATTATGTGCAACTAGTATAGTTTGTCCTGTTGGAATTTTTACAATAAACTTTTGATGTTTATGTCCTTCTAAATCATCTTTTAATATTTTAATTACTGTAGCTTTAGTTTGTACAATTACATCACTTTTTTTATTGTTAATAGCATTTGTTAAGGTTGAACTATAGGCTTGCGGATTAGATGTCGATGGATTATGGTTTTTTGTATTAGAATTAAAATAAGCAACTACACTTAGAAGTAATACTATTATCATAGAAAGTTTATTTTTCATAGATATCCTTATGTTTTTTTATATTATAGCAAACAATATTATTATTTATAATTAATTATAATATTTATTATAAATAATTTACACTAGCTATTAATCACGCTTTTATTAATGAGTATATATAATAAATTACTATGTAGAAAAGTTTATAATGAAGGTAAGAGATGAAAAATATTTTGATATTATGTAAGGAAAATTTAGCCAGGTCGATTATGACAGAAGCATTAATTAAATTTAATTTTGCCAATAAGGTAAACTGCTATAGTGCAGGAATTGAAAAAGATAAAGATTTAGATACTAATACATTAAAAGCTATAAAAGAATTTGGTATTACAACCGATGATTTATATTCTAAAACTATAAAAGAATTAGATCATATAAAATTTGATCTTATTGTTACTGTTTGTGAAGACGAAAATATTCCTAAATCCTTAGCTAATATAAAAACAGTACATATAGAATTTGGAGATCCTCAAGGAAAGAAATTTTTTGAATACTTAAAAACAATGAATAATATAAATACTACACTAATTCCTCAGCTCAAGGAATTACTAAAATAAAATATGCTAAATTATCCTAAAACAAATTAGGATACATAATGAAAATAGCATTTTTAGACAAATCTACATTAGGTGATGATATCAATTTAGACAAATTTAATAAATTTGGAGAGATTATTACATACCCCTATACCACTCAAACACAAACCCTAAATAGAGTACAAGATATTGATATTGTTGTTACAAATAAAGTTGTCATAGATAAAGATATTATGGATAATAGCAATATAAAACTTATCTGTATAGCTGCAACAGGAATGAATAATATTGATTTAGAATATGCTAAAAACAAGGGTATTATAGTAAAAAATGTTGCAGGATATTCAACACCTAGTGTAGTACAATTAACATTTTCATATGTATTACATTTTATGCAAAAACTTTCATATTATGATAATTATGTAAAAAGTAAAAAATGGCAAGACTCTCCAATATTCACAAATTTAGATGTACCATTTGATGAATTACAAAACAAAAAATGGGGGATAATAGGTCTTGGTGAAATTGGTAAAAATGTAGCAAATATTGCAAAATCATTTGGATGTGAAGTGAGTTATTATTCTACATCTGGTATGAATAAAAATACAAATTACAAACAATTAGAATTAGATGAACTATTAAAACAATCTGACATTATATCTATTCATTGTCCATTAAATGAAACAACTCAAAATATGATAAATAAAACAAATTTAAATATGATAAAAGATAAAGCAATTTTATTAAATTTAGGTCGTGGTGGAATTATAAATGAAAAAGATTTAGCAGATATTATTGATCAAAAAGAGCTATATTGTGGAATTGATGTGGTAACAAAAGAACCTATTGAACAAAGTAATCCTCTAAATTTTATACAAAATAAAGATAGAATTGTAATCACACCACATATAGCATGGGCATCAAAACAATCAAGGGAAAGATTGATAGAAGGTATTGTTGCTAATATAGAAGAATTTGTGTTATAATACAAACTACAATACATATAGGAGTATGATTATGAATTATTTAACTTATGCCTCTGCTGAGATGTTCTCTTCAACTGATTTAATTAGAAAGAGTAAAATGATATTTGATAAGATATCAAAAGATGAAATAGAAAAAGCTGTAATTCTAAGGGATGGTAAACCAAGCTTTATGTTACTTGATTTTCAAACATATGAAAACATTATGAATGATTATTTAAGACTAAAGAATATAGAATCAAAGAAAACTAATATAACACAAAATGAAGTTAAACAAACTGTTTATAAAGAAGATGTGGGAATACAATCAAAAGATGTTATTAATTCTACAGATGATATAGATGAAGTAGAGTTGCAAAAAGCACTTGATCAAATAGAGCAACTAGATATTGAAGAATTAGGTTCAAATATTAGTGAAGATAAGCCCCTTAAAGAGTTTTGGGATTAATAGGAAATAAAATAAATGATAGATATTTTAATAGTTGGTTCAGGAGGTGCAGGATTAACTGCAGCTCTAGAAGCAAAAAGATATACAAAAAATGTAGTAGTATTAAGTAAAACTTACCCTACTCATTCACAAACAGTTCAAGCACAAGGTGGTATAAATGCTGCATTGAGTGAAAATGATAAAGTACAAATACATATAGATGATACAGTAAAATCTGCACATGAGATAGGAAATAAAGATGCTATTGAGATTTTATGTAATAATGCAGCAGATGCTATAAAATGGCTAGATGATATTGGTGTTCCCTTTTCACGAGATGAAAATTCTAACATCGCTCAAAGACAATTGGGTGGGACAAAACAAACAAGAGCTTGTTATAGTTCTGATTATACAGGATTAAAGATTTTACATACACTGTATGATCAATGTATAAAAAATGAGATTGAGTTTTATAATGAAAGATTGATGTTAAATCTTATTGTTGAAAACAAAACTGTTAAGGGATTAACAGCCTTTAATATTACTACAGGTGAGACTGAAGAGTATTTGGCTAAAAAGGTAATTTTAGCTACAGGTGGATATGGTGGTATATATTATGATTATACTACAAACTCATATGCTACTACTGGAGATGGACAAGCCATAGCTTTAAGAGCAGGTGCAAAACTAAAAGATATGGAGTATATTCAATTTCATCCTACAACTTTAGATAAAAATAATATACTTATAAGTGAAAGTGCAAGAGGTGAAGGTGGATATCTTGTAACAAAAGATGGGAAAAGATTTGTAGATGAGTTAAAGCCAAGAGATGAAGTAGCACGAGCTATTCTTGAAAAAATAAATGATGGTCAAGAGATATTTTTGGATTTACGACATCTTGGAGAAGAAAAAATTAATGAAGCGATGCCTCAAGAAAACAGACTTGTAAAAGAGTTTTGTCATTTGAGTATGGAAAATGATTTAATACCTATTCATCCAGCAGCCCATTATACAATGGGAGGGATAAAAACCAATACAAAAGCTCAAACCAATATAAAAAACTTATACGCTTGTGGTGAGTGTGCAAATAATGGTGTTCATGGTGCAAATAGACTTGGTGGAAACTCCCTTCTTGAACTTATAGTATTTGGAAAAATTGCAGCACAAAATGCAACAGATAATTTAGAAGATCAATCTTGCTCTTTTACAACTAACTCAAAACAATATCAAGATGATAAAAAGATGATCGAAGATATATATAATAAAAATGTTGAATTAGATTTTTATAAATATAAACAAGATATAGGTAAATTACTTTTTAAAGATATTGGATTATTCAGGGATGAAGATAAAATTTTAGAAATATTAGATCAAATTAAAATATTTAAAACAAATATAAATAAGATGGGAATAGAGGATAAAAGTAAAATTTATAATAAAAATCTTGTAGAGTTTTTAGAGTATAAAAATATAATTGATTTACTTGAACCAATAGTGCTTAGTGCATTAAATAGAAAAGAGAGCAGAGGTGCTCATTATAGAGTTGATTATCCAACTCAAGATGATAATTTTTCAAAAGAGTGCCTAGTTTGGTTAGAATATAATCAATTAAAAGTAGAGTTTTCTGATATAAAGAGTGAAATATGAAAATAGAGATTTTAAGACAAGATGAGAATCAAGATATAAAAAAAGAGCAATTTAAATTTACACAAGTTTATGATGAAACAGTTTTACAAGCTCTAATTGATATTAAATCAAATCAGGATAAAAGTTTAGCATATAGATGTGGATGTAAAAGTGGAGTATGTGGATCTTGTGCAGTTTTGGTAAATGGTATTGAAAGACTTGCTTGTAAAACAAAAGTTAAAGATGGTGATATTGTTGAGCCACTACGAAATAGTAAAGTAATCAAAGATTTAGTAGTAGATTTGGATCATGAGAAAAATAGATTAATACAAGCACATGCATTTTTAGATGAAAAATCTAATAATAAAATTACAACAAAAGATGAAAAAGATATAGATACTCAAAGTAATTGTATACTATGTCAAAGTTGCTATAGCTCATGTCCTGTTTATGAAGTAAATCCAAATTTTGCTGGACCTTATGCCCTTACACGAACACTTAGATATGTAAATGATAAAAAAGAGAATAATATAAAAGCTAAAATTGATGCCGTACAAGAAAATGGTATTTGGGATTGTACTTTGTGTGGTAACTGTACCATGGTATGTCCTCAAGCAATAGATCCAAAGATGGATATTATGCAATTAAGAAATAAATCTGCACAGTTTGGATATATGGATCCAAATTTTGCAAATATGAATAGTGGATTTGATACGGGATTTGGATTTAATCCTAATGGATTTTAAAGTATTAAAAAAAGCCCTATGAAAAGACTCTAAAAGTCAATTTATAGGGCTTCTAATGGTACGCCTGGCAGGATTCGAACCCGCAACCACCGGGGCCGAAACCCAGTGCTATATCCAGTTAAGCCACAGACGCACTTAAAATTGGATTGAAATACTAACACAATATGATTAAATATTAACTTAATCTACGAATATAAAGCCATCTTCGCCTGTTTGCATCGTACCATTTACTTGATATGGTGATGAACAAAAATCAATTGTATTACTATATCCCAAAAAATATTTTAATAAACTATATATATCTTTATGAGTGTGTATTTTATTTAGTACAGCTTTTGGTATATTGATATTTTTAGTATATATAATAAGAGGTACTGTATATATGTCTTTATTAAATCTATTATGCCCATATTGATTATTTTGTCCTATTAGTTCACCATGGTCACTAGTAAAAATAAAGATTGTGGGGCTATATTGTTTTTTGATTTTTTTAATAAGACTAGCAAGCATAAAATCACTATATAGAACTGTATTATTGTATTTTTCTTCTATTGAATCACCTTTAAATAGATTAAATTTATCTGGATAGTATGTATATGGGGAGTGTTGTCCTGTCATATTCAAAACTGTAAAATGGTTACCATTTTTAATATCTATAGTAGAATAGTATTTAATTAAATCATCATCTAATTTTGTGCCTAATATGTTAAAATTTTGTATATTATTTCCTAAATACGGTTTTATATATTGTAGTGATTTATTAGATTGTGTAGATATAAATGAAGTTTTGAAATTGTTGTTTAATGCAAGAGTAAAAAGGTTATTTGATAAATCAATTTGATCAAATTGTGTAGCACCATTTAGTAATAATGGGATACTTACATCTGTATTTGTTGCACCACTGTAAATTGTTTTATAAAAAAGTTCTGTTTTATATTTGTTAAGTTCTAAGGTTGTATTTTTTTCATATCCAAATAAAGATAGATTTTTATACCTCATACTTTCGCCAATAACCAATATTATATTCAAATTATTTGTTATCTCTTTTAATGGTTTTAATTGTTTATTATTTTTTATAATATTTTGATTTTTAAGAGTAATATTAAATATATTCTGAATAAAATTTAATGATAGATCATTTTGATTTTTTGGTTGAAGGAATATTAATATTATAATAATTAGAACAAGAAATGATTTTGATATATAGATAGTCTTTTTTAAAATAAGTATTAATATAAATATAACCGCAGAAAAAACAATAGTGAATATAAAAGTACTGTATAGCCCTATTATAGAGCTAAATGTTTCATCTATATGAGTAAAAAATAGTTTAATATCATATGATTTTATGGTAGAGTTAAAATAACTTATAAATAAAAACTCTATGAAGTATATAGATTGCCAAATAATTAAAAATAAAGTTTTGTGTCTAAATGTTTGTATAAAAATTAAAAGTGTAAGAATAAGTAAATATTCATATATATTTGGCTCAAAATATATATCAGATATATAAGTGATAAAAAAGTTTTGAAAATATAATATAAATGATAAAAGAATAGTTTGCATAAAAAAAGGTTACCATAAAAATGGTAACCTTTTGATAAATATAAAAAGTTTTATTAGAATCTATATCTAATGTATGCTCTAATATCACTAGCTTTTTCAACAGGATCTTGACCCGCTGCTAAAGCTTGTCCCATTGTCATTGGTGCTCCATCTGCTCCAAAGAAACTATTTGAACCAGTGTAGTCATATTTAATATGTGTATATCTAAGTGACGCACTTAATGCTTTTGTGATAGGTTTGTTATAGTAAACTTCCCAAGCTGTACCACGAGCGGCAATTTTAGATCCAATCATAGTATCTTCAGCATAAGTTACAGGTCTCCAGTATTTACTACCTTTATTCCATTCAATACCAATTCTTCCATCATCAGTCAATAAACAAGGGAATTGAACTCCTAACCATGTAGAGTGTCCTGTTTCACTTTTCATACTTCCAAGCATAGCTTTTCCATTTGCTGGGTTTGTTTTAGATTGTGCAAAACTAGCAAAAAAAGTAGTTTCATCTAAGAAATCATTAATTTCATTTCCAATTCCATCTATTTTTATCATACCTGTGATAAGATCTAGATCACCTTGATCTTTGAAAGATGGTGCTGCACCTCCACCCATATATGTCATAATATCTGCCATATCAAAACCTATAAGGTTTGTAGCTCTTGCATAATTTGTATGAATAGAGTATTGTCCATCATCATAAGGTACAAAGATGAATCCAGTCATATCTATATTATTTGCTTCAGTTTGGTCTTTAGTATAATCTGCACCACTTTGAGAGAATCTTCCTATAGCATTTGTCAAACCTCTTCCCATACAAAGTTTAATCCAAGATCCTGTAAGAGGAGTAACTTCATCTAAGCTCCATTTAAAGCTTGCTCCATCAAACTCTACATTAACTGTATGAGCTAAAGCAGATTTTCTTTTTTGATCTTCTCTAAAGTTTATACCTAAACCATCTGTAGATGGTCTTCTTCCAACAGATGCAGTCCATGCCATGTTGGTACCAAGAAAAGTATCATTCATATATAACCAATAAGCCTCTTTTAATTTTAGAGTGTTATCAGTTGCATTTTCATTAGTTACCCAATCAAAATTAGCATAACCTGGGTTTGTATTAGCTTGAGAATGATTTGCTGTATCCCCAAATGCTTTGTTGTAAGACAATCTACCTTTAAATAACATATTATCACTAGGTGCATAACCCATATCTAACCACAATCTATTTGTAAGAAATGAACTATTTTCAGATTTTGCTCCACTAGCATGTGTGTATTTAATAGAATCCATTGATGTTCTCATATCAACATTCCATTTAATATTATCTGATGCATCATGTGCTTTTACAATATTTAACTTTTTATTTGTTTTAGCAAGTTTTTTTTCAACTTTTTTTAATCGTTTTTCAATTTTATCGTCACTTTTAAGTGTTCCTAAAAGTGTCTTACTCTCTTCAACAGCAGCTGTTGTCGCTTGTAAATTATCAGCATTTTGATTTATTTTACTTTCTAGTGCTGCAATTTGAGCTTTAAGCATCTGTATTTGTTGCATCATATCATCGTGTGTAATCTTTGCTGCAAAACTACTTGTATGTAATGCTGCAATAGTAGACAATGTAATCAATGTTTTCTTTAGCATAGTATTTCTTTTCCTTATATTTGGATTTGTTGCATTTCCATTACATTTTATTGAAAACCAACTTAAACAATTATTAGATTTACTTATATAATGCAAACTTATTATAATTATAATTTAAGTAAAAAATAGATAACATATCTGCTACACATTAAAAAAGGAGAATAGATGAAAAAACTTATCAAAATAATGCTAAGTATAGCTTTATTTATAGGAGTAGCAAATGCTAGTGAGGATTTAAATATCATCCCACTAAAAAAAGCAAAAGGGATGTTCAATGCTAAAAGCGCATTGTTTTTAGATGCAAGAGGGTTTAAATTATACCAAAAAGGTACAATTATGGCTGCAGTACATATGCCAACAAAAAAGTATAAAAACTTTAAAAAATGGTTACCTATTGACAAGCATGCAAAAATTGTTACATTTTGTAATGGTATCAAATGTGAAGAATCTGATAAATTAGCAAGAAAATTAATGGCAGATGGATACAACAGAGTATATGTATACAAAGGTGGATATCCAGAATGGAAAAAAGAAAAACTTCCTTTAATGTCTTTAGTAAAAGAGTGTAAAGAGGAGAAAAAAGGTCCATATAAACCAAAAAACCCACTTATTACAATAAATGGAGCAAAAGTTCATTTAGGTGGAGAATCAGCTGCTGATGGTATGATTGATCAATTTTGGTTTGCACAACTTGTAAATGAAGGAAAAATTCCAGCTAATATTCAACTAGTTGATGTAAGAAAACCATCTCAATTTAAAGAGGGATCACTTCCTGGTGCTATAAATGTTCCATTTCAATCAAAACCAAAAGAGAGTATTGATTATACAAAATTCCCTAAAAATAAATTAATTGTATTTTACTGTAATACAGGTATGCAATCAACTGATGCTAGAAATATCTTAGAAGATGATGTAGCAAAAAATGTTTTAATCTTTGATGCAAATGTAGTTTGTGAAAAAGGTAAAAAATGTGTTGTAACTGCAAATGAAGATTTGTAATTATAAATATATAATTTAGATAAAAAAAGGGGATGGCAATTTGCCATCCCCTTTTTTATTATTGTCAAACTTTTAAAAGATTAACAAGAAGGAACATTTCCTGAATCATTAGCGTACTCTTTAAAGAAATCGTAGTAATGAGGGATATATTTTTCTTTTACTTTTTTAACTTTTGGACAAAGTTTCATAATTTCATCAGCTAATTTACCATCTTCTTGAATAGTTTCCCACTCATCTTGTGAATGTTTAGCTGCCATTTTAGCTCCTGTGAATCCACAAGCTTTTTTTAACTTTTTAGAATAAAGTTTTTGACCTTTTGTTACATCTGCACTTGCTGCAGTTGTACTTAATGCTAACATTAATCCAGCTGCTGCAATTATTCCTAATAATTTTTTCATCCGTTCTCCTTGAATTTATTTGAGAAAAATTATAGCACATCAAAATAAAACTTTACTGAAATTTATGTTACTATTAACTTTAAATTATATAACAGGGATTAAATGAAATACTATATACTAAAAGAGTTAGTTAAAAAACTAAATAGCTATACTCATGTCAAACATATAAAAAGGGTTGATAATAATACTATACAAATAGAGTTTAATGATAGAGCTATATATTATTTTGATATGGCAAAAGGTGATGCTTCAGTATATAAAAAAGATACTCAAAGTAGTGCATACAAAGATTTTAATGCTCCATTTGATGTATTATTGAAAAAAAGATTTATTCAAGCAACTATTCAAAAAGTTTATTTATATCAAGATGATAAGATAATTAATATTGATGTATTGAGTAAATCATCATATAAAAGTTTGAAAACAACACTTCAACTAGAATTTACAGGTAAACATACAAATATTATAATATTAGATGAAAATAGAATTGTTTTAGATGCTTTACGTCATGTAGATTCTGATGTATCAAGTCGAATTGTAAAAGTAGGGCATTATCTAGAAGATATTCCTAAAGCACCATTTGTCCCAAAAATGCAAGAAATTGAAGATATTGATAAATTGTTATATGAAGTTTATGAACAAAAGCAATATCAAATAATAGAGCAACTTAAAAAACAAAAAATAAATCTATTAAAAAAAGATCAAAAAAAGATTTCTAAGATTTTAGATAATCTTGAATCAAAAGAGCTTTTAGAAGAAAAATCACAAGAGCTATATGAAAAGGCAACTTTACTTTTGGCAAATTTACATACTATAAATAATTATGATCAAGAGGTTGAGTTAATTGATTTTCAAGGAAATATTGTAAATATAAAACTGGAACCTCAAAAATATAGTGTAAAACAATATACTAATATCTTATTTGATAAAGCAAAAAAACTAAAACAAAAAGCATTAAATCAATATCAAGAGAAACAAAATCTTGATAATAAACTTGAATTTACACAAAAGATGATAAAAGTGATTGAGGAATTAAAAAGTATTGATGAGATAGAGTTTTATTTTCCCAAAAAACAAAAAAATCAGAAAAAAACAAAAAAAGCACAACCATATCAAAGCTTCTTTTTTCAAGGGTATAAAATTATGCTTGGTCGAGATGAGAGAGAAAATATATATCTTCTTCAAAATTCAAAAGCAAGTGATTTTTGGTTTCATCTAAAAGATAGACACTCTAGTCATGTAATAGTTGTAAATAGTAAAAAAACTCTTCCAGATGATGTAATTCAAAAAGCTGCAACGATATGTGCAAAGTTTTCTGTACAGCATAGTGGAAACTATTTGGTTGATTATACTCAAAGAAGAAATGTAGATATACAAAATAGGGCAAATGTATTGTATAACCCTTATCAGACCATAAATATTAGTGTTTAATCGACACATTTATATAAAAATGGTAAAATAATACAATATTTAATTTAAGGTAAAAAATGGAACAAAAATCAAATAAGTTTTTTGATATTATAAGTGATAGTTCAGTGCGTATAAAGACAGGTTTAATTTTAGCAGTATCTTTATTGATAATTGGATTTATAGATTCGTATTTTATAACGTGGGTAACACTAGGAATACTTTTAACTATAGCTATTAGTGAGAGTATGAATTTATTTCAAATAGATGATGATAGGATATATTATTATAGTGGTGCATTATGGCTTAGTGCTTATGTACTTCCAAATCCTCAAGATTTGATCTTTATTGCGCTTATTATCATGGCTTCAGTTTTAGCGTATTCAAAATCTATTGATAAAAAATTGTTTTTACCTTTGATTTACCCTACCGCATCATTTTTATTTATGTTTGCTTTATATGTAGATTTTGGGATGTTGAGTTTATTGTGGCTTATTGTGATTGTAGCTGGAGCTGATATTGGAGCATATTTTACAGGAAGAAATATAGGAAAAACTCCATTTTGTCCAACAAGTCCTAAAAAAACACTTGAAGGTGTTGCTGGTGGAGTTATAGCTTCTACTATATTTGGTATTATTTTTGCTATAGATGAAGTTTCTATTTGGGGAGCTATTTTAATTAGTGTTGTTGTATCTATATCTTCAGTATTTGGGGATCTATTTGAAAGTTATCTAAAAAGAGAAGCAGGGGTAAAAGATAGCGGAAATATACTGCCTGGACATGGTGGTATTTTAGATAGAACTGATGGGTTTTTATTTGGAGCAGTTATTATGTTTATACTATTAAGGATGTTTATTTGATAGTACTTGGTTCAACTGGCTCTATAGGAGTTAATACTTTAATAATTGCACAAAAATATCAAATCAATATTGATGTATTGGTTGCAGGAAACAATATAGAACTTTTAAATAAACAGATTGAACAGTTTAAACCAAGAGTTGTAGTAATTGCAAATCAAAATGATATACCAAAAGTAAATCATACAGATGTTAAAGCAGGATCTAGTGCTATTATTGAAGCTATAAAAGAGAGTCAGAGTGACCTAGTAGTAAATGCACTTGTAGGTTTTTTAGGACTTTCTCCTACATTAGAAGCTATAAAATGTGGTAAGAAAGTTGCTTTAGCAAATAAAGAATCACTAGTAGTTGCTGGGGAATTTATAGATAAGTCATATATTCAGCCAATAGATAGTGAACATTTTGGCTTATGGTATTTACTACAAGATAGAAAAATTGATAGTATGACAATCACAGCAAGTGGTGGAAGTTTTAGAGATACGCCATTAGAACAACTAAAAAATGTAAGTATAAAAGATGCCCTAAATCATCCAAACTGGTCAATGGGTAATAAAATTACAATAGATAGTGCAACTATGACAAATAAACTTTTTGAACTTATAGAGGCAAGATGGTTATTTGATACAACAAAAGTGGATGCTATTATTGAAACAAAATCCTTAATTCATGCTATGATAAACTTTAGTGATGGAAGTACAACAGCTCATATTGCAAATGCTTCTATGCAGCTTCCTATAGCATATGCTTTAAGAAATAAAGTTGATGAAAATATATTAAATCATGTAGACTTACTTGAAGTTGGCTCTTTGGAGTTCAAAAAAATAGATTCTAAAAGATATCCTATTTGGGATATAAAAGATGAGTTATTGAATAACGCTCATTTAGGTGTAGTTGTAAATGCTGCAAATGAAATAGCTGTATCAAAATTTTTAGATAGTAAAATTGGATTTTTGGATATTAGTAGAATCACACTTGATGCAGTAAATAAATTTCATAATAGTCATGCAAAAAATATAGAAGATATTTATATGATTGATGATGAGGTAAGGAGATATTGTGCAAATTGATATGTTGATTCCTCTTGCTATATTAGGAGCTATTATTGCTTATCTTTTATATTCAAGAAGTATGTATGAAAAAGAGGTTGTTGAAGTTTATGAAGAGAAACTAAAGCAATGGAAAGAGCATAGTGATACAACGGTTACTTCTCAAAAGAGATTAGTAGCATTGGTATTTGATCAAGATTACGAATTAAGTATAGAAACATTGGATGATAAATGTGTAGATAGACTTAGCCGTGGCAAATTTCATATTGGAAAATTAAAATGAAAATAGTACTAATAGTTGTATTTTTAATACAAATTCTAAATGCACAATCAATGAGACGAGACAATGGAAGAGAAATTGTAATATCTTCACAAGATAAACTAATGTGGATGGATACAAAAGATGTCGTTGTATTAAAAAAATCACAAGCCGATGCAGCCCAATATTGTGCAAAATTAAAATTAGCAGGATTAAGTGGATGGAGATTACCAAGTATTGAAGAGTTTAAAACAATAGTCGATAAAAATAATCATCCTACATATATAAATAAAGCTTTTAAATATAGTGCGCCTATGGGATATTGGTCAAACAATGTAAAGTGGAGAACTCTGTGGTTTTATGCTGATTATATGCATTTTTTAAGTGGTACTCCATATTATGATAATAAGCATAAACTTAAAAATGTAAGATGTGTAAGGGAATTTTAATGAGTAAAAAAGTTTTAATTCTTCATGGTTGGGGAGGAAGTGATTATCCACATTGGCAAGCATGGGTGGCTACTAAACTAATAGAGAAAAACTATACAGTCTCATTTCCTGCTTTACCAAACAAAGATATGCCAGTATTTGATGAATGGCTGGATTTTGTATATAAAGAGATAAATCATTTTAAGCCAGATATGGTGATATGTCACTCTTTGGCAAATATTGTTTGGTTTCATCTTGTAGAAAAATATAATATAAAGCAAATTGATAAATTAATGCTTGTAGCACCTACTAGAAATAATCTTGATATTGCTGAGGTAAAAAGTTTTTTCCCTTATCCTATACCAAAAGATTTAAGAGCCAAAGAGCAAATAATGGTATGTAGTGATAATGATATTTACATAAATATACAAGAGGCAATAGATCTATCTCAAAAATTAAATATAGGATTAAAAATACTTGAAGATGCCGGACATATAAATACCGATAGTGGATATGGTGAGCTTAGTTGTGCAGTTGAGTGGATACAAAGGGAAGACGACTAATGATATTAAGTATTGAATCTAGTTGTGATGATAGTTCTATAGCTATTACAGATATTAAAACAAAAAAAATACTATTTCATAAAAAAATATCTCAAGAGAAAGAGCATAGTATTTATGGTGGAGTAGTTCCTGAATTGGCTGCAAGACTTCATGCCCAAGCTTTACCAAATATTTTAAAACAATGCAAAGAGTATTTTCCTAAATTAAAAGCTATTGCCATTACTACTCATCCTGGATTATCAGTAACTTTAATGGAGGGGTTGACTATGGCAAAAGCTTTAAGTATAACTCTTAATATTCCATTAATTAGTGTAAATCATCTAAAAGGGCATATATACTCACTTTTTTTAGAACAAGAGGAGCAACTTCCTTGTTTGGTATTATTGGTTTCAGGTGGACATACTCAGCTAATAGATGTAAAATCTTTAGATAATATGAAAATAATTGCCACAACTATGGATGATAGTTTTGGTGAAAGTTTTGACAAGGTTGCAAAGATGTTGGGTCTTGGATATCCAGGTGGTCCAATTGTTCAAGAGTATTCACAAAAAGGGGATAGTAGTGCTTATGATTTCCCCGTGCCTCTTAGACAGTCACCAAAAATTGCATTTAGTTATAGTGGACTTAAAAATGCAGTTCGTATGGCTATAGAAAAAGTAGAAGTTTTAGATGAGCAGACAAAAGCAAATATTTGTGCATCATTTCAAAAAAGTGCAGTTGCACATATTATGCAAAAAACGAAAAAATATTTTGCCACAAATCAAGTAAAAAGATTTGCAATTGTTGGTGGAGCTAGTGCAAATATAGAGCTTAGAGAACAAATTGAACAACTTTGTAGTAAAAATGATTGTGAATTACTTTTGGCACCTTTGCAATATTGTAGTGATAATGCTGCAATGATAGGAAGAATAGCACTTGAGCAATATAAAAATGAGGATTTTACATCTATTGAAAATATAGATGTACAAACAAGAGTAAAAGGGTATTAAAATGTTTGATATAGGTGCAAAACTTGAAGGGGAAAGCTGGGCTAGTAAAAAATTAAAAGAGCCAAAAACATCTTTTGAAAAGATTGGGAAAAATGAACATCAGCTAGTATTTACTTTTGAGAAAAGAAAAGGTAAGCCAGTGACTTTGGTTGGAAGATTTTATATGAGCGATAAAGAGAAAAAAGCTGTATTAAAACTTTTAAAAACAAAATTAGCATGTGGTGGATCTATAAAAGATGAGTGGATAGAACTTCAAGGTGATGTAAAAGATAAAATCAAAGATATACTTCAAAAAGATGGTTGGAAATTTAAAAATAAAGGCTAGATTATGCAAAATGTTTATAAAGAGGTAAACAGTTTAGATAAAAGATGTTATAAGCAGTTTGGTTTAAGTGAAGATATTCTTATGGAACATGCTGCAACTTCTATGGCTCAATATATATATCAAAACTTTGAGCCAGGATCTAAAATATTAATTGCATGTGGAGCTGGAAATAATGGTGCAGATGGTATAACTCTTGCACGGCAGTTAAAAGATGATTATTTAATAAATATGTATATCCCTTTTGGAGTTAAATCACCAATGGCAATTTTACAATATGATAGAGCAAAAGCAGTTGAACTTGAACTTAGTGAGAGTTTTTTTGATGATGTAGATATTGTCGTTGATTGTTTGTTTGGAAGTGGATTAAATAGAGCTTTAGATGATTTAAGTATTGATATAATTAAAATTTTAAACAATATAGATGCATTTAAATTAAGCTGTGATATCCCTTCTGGAATAAATAAACAAGGAGTTATAGAAAGTATCTGTTTTAAAGCAGATTTGACTATTACTATGGGGGCACTTAAAACTTCACTTTTTAGTGATAGTGCTAAAGATTTTGTAGGAAAAATTCAAGTAGCAAATCTAGGTATTAGTAGATCAAATTATGAGATACCAAGTGATATATATTTTCTTGAAAGATCTGATATGAAGCTTCCAACTAGAAAAAAACTTTGTTCTCATAAAGGTGAATTTGGACATCTAAATGTAATATTTGGTGAAAAAATAGGTGCTGGTATGCTTTGTGCAGATTCTGCTTTTTCATTTGGAGTGGGGCTTGTAAGTGCAATTGGACATAAAGAGTTAGAACTTCCTTATCATATTATGCAAGGACATAAGATATCTTCAAATGCTACTGCTATAGCTATTGGTATGGGGCTTGGTAATCATGATGAATCGGAAATAAAAGATATTTTAAATATTGATTTACCAAAAATTATAGATGCAGATCTATTGAGTGATGAGAAGATAAAAGAGGTATTAGATCAAGAAAACTGTGTATTAACTCCACATCCAAAAGAGTTTTGTACATTGTATGAAATAGCAGGATTAGGGAAAATTAGTGTGCAAGAATGTCAAGAAAATAGATTTTATTATGTAGAACAATTTACAAAAAAATATCCAAATATTGTATTACTTTTAAAAGGTGCAAATACACTGATATCTTATAAAAATAGAATTTATATAAACAGCTTTGGTACACCTGTATTATCTCAAGGTGGAAGTGGAGATGTTTTAAGTGGATTGATTGGATCACTTCTTTCTCAAGGTTATGATTGTTTAGATGCAACTATTAGTGCAAGTTTGGCGCATAGTTTGGCATCAATGAATTATGATAAAAATAATTACTCTATGTTACCACAAGATTTGATTGAGCAGATAAAAGTACTAAAAAATTAAAAGTAAAATTAAAGAATAAATCGCTATTATTTGCAAAAATAAAATAAAATAAAATAAAATAAAATATAAAGGTTATTGTATGAATGATAATATATTAAAAATAGGAAAATATGAGTTTAACTCAAGATTGATTGTTGGAAGTGGAAAATATGATAGCTTCCAAACAACAAAAGATGCAACTCTTGTAAGTGGTAGTGAACTTATTACTGTTGCAATCAGAAGGGTAAATATTACAAATCCAAATGAGGAAAATTTACTTGATTATTTTAAAGATACAAATATTAAACTTCTTCCAAATAGTGCAGGGTGTTTTACGGCTGAAGAAGCAATAACAACATTTAGACTAATGAGAGAAGCAACTGGTATTGATATAATCAAACTTGAAGTAATTGGAGATGCGGCTAAAACTTTATATCCAGATGTAATAGAAACTATAAAAGCGTGTGAAGTACTTAAAAAAGATGGTTTTACAATTATGGCTTATACTAGTGATGATCCAATAATTGCAAAAAAACTTGAAGATGCAGGAGCTGATGCTATTATGCCATTGGCTGCTCCTATTGGATCTGGACTTGGGATTCAAAATCCATATAATATTGCATTTATAAAAGATGCAGTAAGCGTACCAGTAATTGTAGATGCTGGGCTTGGCTGTGCAAGTGATGCAGCAGCTGCTATGGAACTTGGAGCTGAAGGAATTTTAGCAAATACTGCTATTGCACAAGCTCAAAATCCAATGCAAATGGCTGAGGCATTTAAACATGCTGTAATTGCTGGAAGAATGAGTTATAAAGCAGGAAGAATTCCTAAAAAACCTTATGCAACAGCATCTTCACCAGTAGATGGATTAATACAATTTTAGAAAATTTCTAAAATTGTATTAAATACTCTTGACATATTTATAAATTTAGTGTATAATTCCGTCCACTTTTCGTAAAGTGATGTATGTCGGAGCGTAGCGCAGCCTGGTAGCGCACCTGGTTTGGGACCAGGGGGTCGGAGGTTCGAACCCTCTCGCTCCGACCATTTAAAATATTAATGTTATATAAACTTAACATCATGGTAGGTGTAGCTCAGTTGGTTAGAGCGTCTGGTTGTGGTTCAGAAGGTCGTGGGTTCGATCCCCATCACTTACCCCATTTTAAGTTTATATAGATGCTTCCATAGCTCAGCTGGATAGAGCAACGCCCTTCTAAGGCGTAGGTCGCACGTTCGAATCGTGCTGGGAGTACCACTTTTATTATCAATTAACTACATTTATGCGGATGTGGTGAAATTGGTATACACGCCAGACTTAGGATCTGGTGCTTCGCGGCGTGGAGGTTCAAGTCCTCTCATCCGCACCATTGTGTAGTTAGTTGATAATAAAAATTCGAAAAGCTTCTTTTTTAAGAAGCTTTTTTTTTGCCCAAAATCATAAGGATATATTATGAAAGCATTTGAACAACTAAACTTACATCCTCAAATATTAAAAGCGATACAGGAACAATCTTATCCCAATCCAACAAAAATTCAGAAAAAAGTAATACCGTTAGTCTTAAAAAATAAAGATATAATTGCCGCTTCAAAGTCTGGTACAGGAAAGACTGCAGCATTTGTATTACCAATACTTGATAAAATGAATAAAATTGTGAAACCTGAAAATCATATACCAAGAACTATTATAATAGTTCCAACAAGAGAACTTGTAGATCAAATATCAAAAAATTTATCAAATTATGGGAAGCATTTAAAAGTAAGACATACAAAAATTCAAGGTGGAATTAGTAAAACAATTCAACTTGAAAAATTAGCAACGGGTATTGATATAATTGTTGCTACTCCTGGAAGATTAAAAGAGTTCATTACTGATGATTTAATTGATATTTCTAGTGTAAATACAATAGTTTTAGATGAAGCTGATACTATGCTTGAACTTGGATTTATTAGTGAAATTGAGTTTTTAATATCTCAATGTTCAAAAAATCGTCAAATTATGATGTTTTCTGCAACAATTTCACAAAATATAAAAAAACTTGCAAAAGAATTTTTAATTGACCCAGTAAGTGTTGAAGTTTCTAGTAGAAGAGATGTAGTAACTCTTATAAATCACAAAGCTTATAAAGTGGATAAAAAAAGAAAAGATGATCTTTTAAGCTATATTATTAAGACTAGTACTTATGATCAAATTTTGATATTTGTAAATACTAAAGATATTGCAAATGAATTATTTGAGATATTAAAAACAAATAAAATTAAAGTTGCTGCAATGCACTCTGATATAGAATATAAAGATAGAGTAAAAGCTATTAAAGATTTTAGATCAAAAAAAGTAAAAGTACTTATAGCTACAGATATAGCAGCACGGGGTATTGATATAAAAGAATTACCTTTAGTTATAAATTATGAGCTTCCAGAATCAACAGATGACTTTACACATCGAGTAGGAAGAACAGGACGTGCAAATAATAAAGGTGAAGTTATAACTTTACTTACTACATCAGATTATAATAGATTTACAAAAATAGAAAGACATTTAAGACTTAGTATCAAAAGAGAAGTAATAGATGGATTTGAATTAAAAGATAGACAACCAAGACAAAGACAACAAGTAAAAAAATCTCTTAGTGAAAAAAAAGGGAAAAAAATTAAGAAAGTTCCTACAAAAACTGGTGCAAAATCGAAAAAAACAACAAAAAGAGATACAAATCGTACATTTAGAAAATAAATAAGCTTCTTTTAAAGTTAATTAAATGAAACTGATGGTACAATATGTTCGACGAAGAATAAGGCTAGAGTTTGATTTAACTCTTGATATTTGACTCCGCTTTATTAGAAGTGTATATAAAAACAAAGGTATTAATATGGCAGCATTGCTAGAGGGAACTGTTAAATGGTTCAATGAAGAAAAAGGTTACGGATTTATCCAACAAGAAAACGGACAAAGTGATTTGTTTGTACATTTTAGACAAGTGAATCATAATGGACCAGGAAGAGTATCTCTTGCTGAAGGTCAAAAGGTTACATTTGAAGTTGGTGAAGGTCAAAAAGGTCCTCAAGCCGAAAACGTAACTGCACAATAAGTGCTCTTTATCACAGGCATTAGTCCTGTGATATATTTCTAAACTACTCTTTTATACAGATTTAAAACAAATTTTGTTACTATCACTGTATGAAAAAAATAATCCTTACATTTTTTATTTTATTTAACTCATTATTATATTCTCAAGTAAAACTAACGACTGAAGAACAAAAATTTATAGATACTACTATTGTACAATGTACTACTACCTCAACATGGGCACCATTTAATATTAAAGATGAAGATAATAATCTATATGGATTAGGATTAGATTATATAAATTTAATTAAAAAGCATACAGGACTGAAGATTCACTGTAGTGAATTAGAAAAATGGTCTGATGTTGTTTTTGCACTTAAAACTAAACAAGCTGATTTAACTCCAGCAACTAGTATCTCTGATGATAAAGTAAATTATGGAAAATTTACAATCCCTTATTTGTCTTATCCAATAGCAATTGCTACGACTATAGAAAAAGTATTTATTTCAAGTACAGCATATTTAGAAAATAAAAAAGTAGCTGTAGGTAAAGGGTATAGTACAAAAGCTATATTATTAAAAAAGTATCCAAAAATAAATTTTATTGAAACAAAAGATATAGATGAAGCCTTAACTCTTCTTTCAAAAGGTGAAGTTGATGCTGTAGTAGATGTATTACCAGTATTAAGTTATAATATTACTAAACTAGGTATGGCAAACTTAAAAATAGTAGGAACTACACAAGTGCAGTTTGATGTGAGGATGATGTTAAGAGATGATGATAAATATTCTCCTTTATTATCTATTCTAAATAAAGGGTTAAAAGATATTACCCTAGAAGAAAAAACTATATTATCCAATAAATGGGTATCAGTAAAATTCCCAAAAAAGATTGATTATCTACTTATTGCTGAAATTGCAGTTCCTTTATTATTATTATTGATATATTTTATTTATTATAATCGTAAACTAAATAAAGAGATAAAACTTAGAAAAAAAATACAAAAGAAACTTGAACATCAAATAAATGTAGATCCCTTGACAAATTTATATAATAGACGATTTTTAGAAAAAGAATCTCCGTTATTAATTGCTTCATGTAAGAGATATAAAGAAATATTTTCATTGGTTGAGATTGATGTAGATTATTTTAAAAAAATAAATGATCAATTTGGACATGATATTGGCGACAAGGTATTAAAAGTATTATCTTCAAAATTATTAGAATTAACACGACCTAGTGACATATTATTAAGACTAGGTGGAGAAGAATTTTTAGTAATATTACCAAAAACAGATATTGAAGGTGCCTTAATTGTAGCAAAGAAAATACAAAAAGGTGTCATGGATATAAATGTGGTAATAGATAAAGATATAAATTGTACTATAACTGTTAGTTTAGGTATATCTATATATGATGAAAAAAATGATAAAACAATTTATGATACTTTAAAGCGTGCAGATATGGCACTATATGAAGCGAAAAACGGTGGAAGAAATACTATTAGAATTAGTAAATGAAAATAAAAAATATAGCAATATTTGCTTCATATAACGGTAGTGGTTTTGATGCTATATATGAAGCAATAAGTACTAATCAATTAAATGCAAATATATCTGTAGTAATTAGTAATAATACTAGTGCTAAAGTTATTAAAAAAGCACAAGATAGACAAATCCCAAACTTTATTATAAATGAAAAAAAATATCCAAATCAAAATATTAATAATATAATTCTAAATACTTTGCAAAAATATGAATGTGATTGTATTTTTTTATCAGGATATATGAAAAAAATAGATACGATACTAATACATAGATATAAAATATATAATGCTCATCCATCATTGTTACCAAAATTTGGTGGTAAAGGTATGTATGGAAGATTTGTACATGAAGCTGTGATAAATTCAAAAGAGACATATAGTGGAGTTACGATTCATAATGTTACTCAAGATTATGATGATGGAGATATTATTTTACAAAGATCTATAAAAATAAATAACAATGAAACTGTAGAATCTTTAGAAAAAAGAATAAAAGAATTAGAAAAAGTAACTATTGTAGAAGCATTTAAATATAAAATATTATAAAGGCATAAATATGAATAACCTAAAAAATAAAACAGCACTAATAACAGGTGCAACATCTGGTATTGGAAAATCATGTGCAAAAAAATTAGCAAAAAAAGGTGTTAATTTAATACTTACTGGTAGAAGAAAAGGCTCTTTGGTTGAATTTAAAAAAGATTTAGCAAAATATAATGTTAATGTAAAAGTTTTGGCTTTTGATGTAAGAGATCTAGAAGTAGTTGAGCAAAAATTAAAAAAAGTGTTAAAAAATAGAAAAATTGATATATTAATAAATAATGCGGGGTTAGCCTTAGGTATCGAAAAATTAGATGAAGGGCTTATTGATAATTGGGAGAAGATGATAGATACCAATATCAAAGGCTTATTATATGTAAGTAAAATGGTAATGCCATATATGAGAAGTCAAAACTCAGGGCATATAGTAAATATTGGTAGTATTGCTGGAGTTATGACATATCCTGGAGGGAATGTATATAGTGCTACAAAAGCCGCTGTACATACTTTGGGAGAAGCTATGAATATTGATCTTGTTGGTACAAATGTAAGAGTATCAAATATAGCTCCAGGTGCAGTACAAACTGAATTTTCAAAAGTTAGATTTCATGGAGATAAAGATAAATCAGATGCAGTATATGCTGGATATAAACCTTTAAAAGCAAAAGATATATCAAATTTAATTTTATATGTTTTAAATGCTCCTAAGCATGTAAATATACAACATGCACTAATAATGCCAACAGCACAACGAAATCCATATATTTTACATAGAAAATCATAATGAAATTTACATCACAACAAATTGAAAATATTTTAGAAATTTTACATGAAGAGGTAGTACCTGCTCAAGGATGTACCGAGCCTATTGCTATAGCATATACGGCAGCAAAAGCAATGCAAATAATTGATGATAAAAATATTCAAAGAGTTGTGATAAGAGCTTCAGGTAATATTATCAAAAATGTAAAAAGTGTAGTAGTACCAAATAGTGGTGGACTTGTTGGGATTGAAGTCTCTGCTGTTATGGGAATATTGCATGGTGATGCTAATCGTGACTTGATGGTAATATCTGATATTACGCTTGATCAGATGGAAGATGTTAAAGAATTTATAAAACAAAAAGATATAGAGGTAATTCATGAAGATACTCCAACAAAACTTTTTGTTGAAGTTGAGCTTCATGCAAAAGATACTTGTGCTAGTGTTCAAATAAAACATTTACATACAAATATTACTCAAATAAAACGAAATGAAGAGATATTATTGCAACAACCTTGTAATGATAAAGTTTTTAATACTCCACTTAAAAAGCGTGAAGAATTAAGTGTACGACTTATTTATGAATTAGCAAAAGTTATAGAATTAGAAAAAATTGAACCACTTATGAATAAAGTAATAGATTTAAATTCTAAAATTGCTTATGAAGGTCTTAGTGGTAACTATGGTGTAAATATTGGTAAAGTGATTCAAGAACATATAGACAATGGTTTTTATGGTAATGATGTAAGGAATAAAGCAGCAAGTTTTGCAGCAGCTGGAAGTGATGCTAGAATGAGTGGCTGTGCAATGCCCGTTATGACTACAAGTGGTAGTGGAAATCAAGGTATGGCAGCATCTTTGGCACTTATAAAATATGCTCAAGAGATGAATATAGAGCATGAACAATTAATAAGAGCATTGTTTTTTTCTCATCTTTGTACAGTTCATATTAAAACAAATGTAGGAAGGCTAAGTGCATATTGTGGTGTGATATGTTCTGCTGCAGCTGTTAGTGGAGCACTTTGTTTTATAAATAATAATAGTTTTGAGATGATATCTCATGCTATTGCAAATACTCTTGGAGATGTATCAGGTATCATTTGTGATGGTGCAAAATCATCTTGTGCTATGAAGATAGCTACTACCATATATGCTGCCTTTGACTCTTATGTGTTATCTACTCATGGACAGTATTTACATGGTGGAGATGGAATTATCGCTCAAGATATTGAACAAACATTAAAATATATTGGTGAACTTTCAAATGAGGGGATGAAAATCACTGATAAGGTGATAATTGAGATTATGAATAAAAATGTTTAATATTATAAATATCTATTAAGCAAATATAAAACATATTTAAAGTATTATTCCATTTCAGTTTAAGGTAAGCATTGAAAGCATTTTGGTGTTTTGAATGCTTCTCTTAGACCTTTGCAATCATATCTAAAGACAACTCCCCAGGGTAGGAATACAGCAAGGAACCTTTTTATATGGTGTGCTTAGGTATCTGGGAGGAGTGCTTACTCCTCATGTATTACTACATTTCTGAACCTTTAAATAATACTCTTTTTCTATTTTCATATTCCAATTAATATAATTTTTTCTAAGTCTATTATGAACAAAATTTGATAATGCTTGTTTTGAACTTCTGCCAAATACACCATCTATTCTACCTTTGTAATATCCTAGTGCATATAATCTTGCTTGGATAATTTTAGCATTGTATTTAACATTAAATTTTATAGAGAAGAGATGTCAGCTCATTTGGATAGTAAAATCAGAACTAGAATAAAAATAGGAAATGAAGATAAAGCTAATAATGAGCTTGAAGAGTTGAATAAAATCAATAAGTTTAATGTTTGTAGTAACATAAACATAACAAATAAGGCTAACTAATATAAAAAGTTTCAACTATGTTTAACTTTCAACTACAAGACTTAAAAATAAAAGATGAAGTTATTGTTTCAAAGTTAAACTAATTTAAAATAAAATTATAAGACTAAAATGATAATTTAGTTAGAATAATTATATAAAATATTAGGAACTATAGTGAAAGAATTTATACCAAATAAATTACCAATAGAAAAAGATATTGAGACTAAAGAGATATTAAAAAAATCAATATTAGCAAATAGTGCATTAGCTAAACTAAATGGTATAGCAAAAATAATACCTAATAGTAATATATTGATTAACTCATTGGCTTTACAAGAAGCAAAAGATAGTAGTGAGATTGAAAATATTATTACAACTCACGATGAATTATATAAAGCAGATTTGGATATTAAACATATAACAAATGCAACAAAAGAGGTACAGAACTATAAAAATGCTTTATTAAAAGGATTTAGATTAGTAAAAGAGAATAAACTATTATTAAAAAAATATATAGTTGAGATACAAAAAGAGTTAGAACAAAATGATGCAGGAGTAAGAAAACAAAGTGGAACAAACTTAGCAAATGCAAAAACAGGAGAAGTTATATTTACACCTCCTCAAAGATTTGAAGATATTGAAAAGTTACTAGCAAATCTTGAAAGTTATATCAATGAACCAAATGATATTGACCCTTTAATAAATATGGCTATTATTCATTATCAGTTTGAAACAATACATCCATTTTATGATGGTAATGGTCGTACGGGAAGAATTCTAAATATCTTATATCTTATTTTAAATGATTTGCTTGATATTCCTATTTTGTATTTAAGTAACTATATCATTAAAAATAAAGTTGATTATTATAGATTGTTACAAGAAGTTAGAATTAAAGATACTTGGGAAGAGTGGATATTGTATATGCTTGATGGAGTTGAGCAAACATCATTAGAAACAATATCGCTAGTTAATAATATATCTATATTGATGAATCAAACAAAACAAGAGATAAAAGAAAAGTTACCTAAAATTTATAGTAAAGATTTGATTGAGATATTATTTTATCATCCATATACTAAAATAGATTTTCTAGTTGATGGATTAGGATTGCATAGAGAAACTGCATCTAAATATTTAAAAGAGATAGAATCAATTGGTATATTAAAAAGCATAAAGATAGGAAGAGGAAAATATTTTATAAATGTAAAACTTTTTGATAGGCTGAGAAAAGGGATATAATCCGACATATAATTTTAATGTGTCGGTAAAATGGATAAATTTCGACATATCTTTTTAATTAAGTCAGTTTTATTTTACTATCAAATAGAATGTATGGAGACTTTGAAGATAATATAATATATTTTAAAACAACTTCAAATTTAAATATGTTGTTACAATTAACAAAACAATATTTCAATATATATTCTTGATAAAATAATGTTATTAGACAAAAGTAGAATTTTTTTATAAATCAATCTCTTGTTTTGCTAATACTACTCCATCATTATCTGAATATAAATAGTTATCTGGTTTAAATGTCACCCCTGCAAAATTTAATTCACAGTTTTGCTCACTTGGTTGTTTTTTGATACTTTTTAATGGATATGTTCCAAGAGCTAGCAGACCTACCGGTATTTGAGTTGTTTCATGAGTATCTCTTATGTATCCGTTTATTACTATTCCTGCCCAGCCATTTTTATATGCAAAGCCCATTAGAGTTTCACCAACAACTGCACAATAATCACCAACTACATCAACTACACAAACTCTACCTTCCCCTTTTGTATCTCTAAGTAGAGCAACAAGGTCACCATTATCTTCAAAAAGTTTTATAGTATGAATAGAACCATGAAAAGTGGTTACCCCTCCATACGATTTAAAAATTGGATGGGCTACTTGAATAATATCACTGTGATGATCACAAATATCAGCTGTATAAAATTTCATAAAATTCCTTTAAATAAATTGCATTATTATAGTTAGATAAACTATAAACTATAATTAGGTACAATAAAGAATTATTAATAAAAGGCAATATTTATATGAAAGTTGTAACAGGCGTAGTTGGGAACGATATTCATGTAGTTGCAAATAGATTGATTGATATCTCTTTACAACAGCGTGGTTATGAAGTTTTTAACTTAGGAGTAAACACATATTTAGAAGAATTTATTGATGCAGTTATTGAAACAGATGCAGATATTTTACTAATATCATCTTTAAATGGTGAAGCTGAAGGTTGGTGTAGAGATTTACACTTTTTGAAGCAAAAATATCAATTAAAAGATATTATTTTTGTAATTGGTGGAAACTTAAGTGTTGGGGAATCTACTACAGATGAAATAGTTCCAAAATACAAAGAATACGGGTTTGACTTAGTGTTTCATCAAGTTGATTTAATAGAGGGACTTGATACACTAGATGATTATGTAAAAGGGTTAAAAATATGAGTTTACTGCAAAGAGATAGACAAATAATCGTTTCAAACGAATATGTAGATCATTTTGATTTTGCAGAGGTTGAAGAGTTTGTAAAAAATGCTTCAAAAGATCTTTTTATATCACATAAATTTAAACAAAATCAAGATAAAACTTTAGTTCAGCCAAGAGGTGGATTTCCCACTTATGAGAAAATGTTTGCACTCTATGAGCATTTTAAAAAAGCTGATGTAGATGTGTTGCCTTGTACTATAGATTCACATACAAGATTAAATGACTATGCAAGTGCAGCTAAAATGCTTAGACTTAGTGAAGAGACTGAAACAGATATGCTAAATGGCTATCCTTTAATTACACAAGGATATAGAACTACAAGAAAAATGATGACACATTTTAATACTCCTATATCACTACGGCATGGTACGCCAGATGCAAGATTACTTGTAGATATGGCAATAGCATCAGGTATATTTGAAATAGAAGGTGGTCCAATAACATATCTTCTGCCATATTCAAAAAACTTCCCACTTGATAAAGCATTTTTATATTGGAAACATGTTGAGAGAGTTTGTGCCAAATACTCTCCACTGAATGAACCAATAAATAGAGAATCTTTTGGACCACTAACAGCTACACTTGTACCTCCAGTGATTACCATAGTTATACAAATTTGTGAGATGCTTTTATCTCTTGAAGAGGGTGTAAAATCATTTTCAGTTAGTTTTTCTCAAACAGGTTCATTAAATCAAGATGTAGTAACAGCAGCAGTTTTAAGAAAAAGTGCTAAAAAATATGCCAAAAAGATTGGTTGTGAAGATGCGACAATAAATTTAGTTTATCATCAATGGATGGGAGCATTCCCAAGAGATAAAGAAAAGTCAGATTGTTTAATAAATACTAGTACATTAATTGCTGGTATGGTAAAGGCAAATAAAATTATTACAAAAACTAGAGCTGAAGCGTTTGGTATACCTACAAAAGAGGATAATGCACAAGCAGTATCAAATGTAAAATATACACTTAATATGCTAAAAGGTTTACCAAATATTGTAGATGAAGAGGAAGAGGAAAATCTTACAAATATGGTAGATGAGGTTTTTGAAGCAATTTTCAATGATAAAGCAGATACTTTATGGAGAAAAATATTTAATAGTATTAAAAATGGTACAATTGATGTGCCTTTTTCTCCACATATTATAAATAACAATGAAGTGATTACAGTAAGAGATCCTCAAAGTAATATACGAATATATAAAAAAGGTGCTATGCCTATTTCTGATAAGTCATTTAAATATGAGCAATCAAAAATAAAGCTAGGCGAAGATAAAAACTCTATAGTTAATCAGATTATCAAAGATATTGGGGTGATGTTATGAGTAAGATGTACATAGATATAGGTAGTACATATTTTAAAGTTTTTACACAAGATAGTATAAATCACTATTTTAGAAATTTTGAAACTTCAATATATGATGATTTAACTTCAAAATGTAATGATACTATACAAAAATATGATAGTAGTGATATACATATTTGTTCATCTGCAAATGGTGGTTTAAGTACACTTATTATTGGTATTACTCAATCTTTTTCACTAAAATATGCTTCGAATATAGCTTATAATTCAGGAATAAATATAATTGATACAGTTTTATATAGTAAAATTGATGAAGCTATAATACCTAGTGATTTAATTGATGTAGTTATTATTGTTGGTGGAATTGATAGTGTAAAAGAGGTATTTGATCAAAAGCTTATTGACTATTTAGAAAAAGTAAATTATAGTAATATTGTATATGTAGGGGCTTGCTCTCAAACAGAGTTTTTAAGTTCAAATATCGATAATCTTGTAGTCTTGCCAAATATTATTACAAATAAACTTCAAATGAATGAAGATGAATTAAAACAGTATCTTACAAATCTTTATAATCAAGATATAGTAGGTAAAGAGGATATAAAACAATTATATGAGATCACTTCAAATCAGATATATTCAACTCCATATATAGTAAATAAATCATTGCCATATATTCATACAAAAGTAGATGTAGTTGATCCATATATTGTAATAGATATTGGTGGAGCAACAACAGATATACACTATAGTAAAGATTTGGTAGATGATAATATTTTAACTCAAAATGAATATGATAGATTGGTATTTAAAAAACTAGGAGTGTATAAGTCTCGTGATAGTCTAGTATTTACAGCAAAAAATAATGAGTTTGTATATGAACTTTTGGCTCATTTAAATAAAACAGAAAATATTTTAGAAACAAAAAGTGATGAAGCTACTCAACTTTTGATGCAGTTATCAATATTTTTGGTTTTATATAAAGTTTCACATATGCATCAAAAATATTTAAATTTAAAACTAAGTGGATTAAATAGTATAGTTCTAACAGGTGGAATTACAAAAGTTTTATCATACGAACAAATTGAAGATATAGTTACATTTTTTTATAAAAAGATTTTAAACTTTGAGATATATCCAAAAGTAGTAGTTGATGATGATTACACAATTTGGACTTTAGGAATGAATATATAAATTAGGAGCAAATAATGTCAGTAAATAGTATTAGGAATTTATTAGAAATAGCATATGAAAATAATCCAGATAAAATAGCTCTAAAGCATAAAGATGGTAGCTTAACTTATGAGCAATTGTATATAAAAGTTAATCAAATTTCTTCTTATTTAAATCAATTAGATTTGCCTTTTGGCAGTCGTATTGGTATATATGGGCATAAAAATATTGCTAAAGTTATAGCAATATTGAGTGTTATGTCTACATCTTATGTATTTGTTCCTATTACTAGACTTCTTAAAAAAGAGCAAGTAACACATATTATCAATGACTGTGATATTGCTTGTATAATTACAGATGCATCTAAACTTGATATGATAAAAGATATTAATTTTGAAGGTAAGATTATCTCAACACAAAGTGTAGATGATAGTGATATAGTAAGTTTTGATGAGATTTACAAATGTTTTGCTAGTGATTATTCTTGTGAAATAAAAGGGCATAATAATGCAGCTATTACATATAGTTTTAGTACAAGTGGATTACCAAGAGGTGTAGTTATATCTCATAGAAATTTTATAGATGGTGCTAGGGTTGTAAGTAAATATTTAGGATTAAAACAAGAAGATAATATTAGTGGGTTACTGTCTTTTAGTGTTGATTATGGACTAAATCAAATATTTTCAAGTTTGTATAAACAAGCAACTTTTTGCATATATACATTTGTAACTCCTGGTGACTTTTTTATGGATCTTATTAAAAATAAAATTAGTGTATTAGCGCTTATGCCTGTGCATCTATCTCAAATGTTTGATGAAGATGAGCATAGACTTCCTGATCCAAAACAATTAAAAGATGTAAGAGTTATTACATCATCTGGTGGTAATGTAACTGCTAAGATGATGGATAAAACTCATAAGTTTTTTACTGATGCTAAATTTTATTATATGCATGGATTAAGTGAAGCGTTTAGATCTGCATATTTAGATCCAAAACAATTAAAAATAAGACCAACTTCAATAGGAAAAGCTATACCTGATGTGGAATTATATATTATAAATGAAGATGGTAAAGAGTGTCAAAGCAGAGAAGTAGGAGAACTAATTCACAGAGGTGCCGGTATCTATAAAGGATATTGGAACTGCAAAGAGGAGACAAATAAAAGATTTAAGTCTATACAGATTTTAAAAGATGTTGTTGATTTAAGTGCTAATTTAATTGATGAGATAGTAGTAGCAAGTGGTGATTATGTATACAAAGATGAAGAGGGGTATATATATTTTGTGGGTAGACACGATGATATGATTAAATCAGGTGGTTACCGTATAAATCCACTTGAGATAGAAACAGTAGTATATGATAATATCTCACAAGTGCAAAAATGTGCAGTTTTTGGTATAGAAAATGAAGATATTGAAGAGGAGATAGTACTAGTTTATCAAGCATCTACGCAATTAGCTAAAAATGAGTTATTATTGGAGCTTAAAAAACATCTTCCTATTTATATGGTTCCATCAAAAATTATATTTAAACAAAATATTCCTATGATCTCTAAAGAATCAGATAAAATTAATAAAAAATCTTTAAAAGATGAGATTATAAATTTACAAATTTAATTGGGAATTATTTTGATTTTAATATGATTTTGTTTATCTTTAAAATTTACTGATGGTTTTGAAAACAGATTAAACATAAAGTCATCAGTATAATTTTTGTGTAAAAACTGCTTATTAAACTCTTTAGAGCTTTGGCAAGCAAATGTATCTTTGCAAATTCTATCTTTATATATTGTTAGTTGTAAAACAGTGTTTCCTGCATTATATATTTGTACTTCAATGTGGTCATTGTATTTTGATATAAAACCACTATCATAGTATTTCATAGTAGGTGTTTTTATCAGTATTGTTGCACTTTTAGTTAGTATAGGCTGATTTATTGCACATGCTGTAAAAAAAAGCATTATCAATATTGATAAGATATATTTCATATGTTTACTTATGTCAAAGATGAGGTTTGATACAGATTCATCAAACTTTTGTAAAAATCTGTTGATTCAAAATCATCTAAAAGTCCACTTGAAGGGGATAAATCTTGATGTATTTTAGCTAGTTTTTCTGTGCGATTTGGAAAAAGATGTGATAATATCAATGAACTAATTTCTGCTCTCATTAAAATAGCTGGTGGCATTATCCCCATCTCAAGAAGATCTAAAATAGAGTTTGAGTGATATTTTATATGATGGTGGCTACCATGAGGGCAAGCATTTGTACTTACAAGAGTTGTACATTCATTACAATAAACAAACTCACTCATAAGCTCTATATCTATATTTGTAAGAGTATCTGCAAGTGTATTTAAACTATCGTGATCGTAGTATGCTCCAAGTCCTGCATGGTTTTGTCCTATTATTAGTTGATTACATCCAAAATTTTTAGCAACTATACTATCTAATAAAAGTTCATTATATCCTGCAAATATATAAGTATGTTCTAGTGGTATAAGTATAACTTTATTTTTTGGAATAAAATGTTCCACAAAGTATTGCACAGTTTTGTATCTAATATCATAATCTAAAAGTTCATCATCATAATTCTTTAGTATAAAAATTACCATAAGATCAGATTTTACAAGCGTTGTTCTAATAAGTCTTTCGTGAACTCTATGAAAAGGTTTTGCAGATATGATAATAGAAGAGATATTTTTTGCATTGGTATTTTGTATTGCATTATTACACAATTGTTTTTGCGATCTGATTGGTGCGGTTATAATATCATAATCACCACAAATTGCATACGAACCAAGCCTTTTTAAAGTATTTTTTACCCCTGGATGTTCTGGATTTGTTGTCCCATAAATTAATTTTATTCTAGCTTGTTTATCAATTTTAAAACTTTGCTTTGTAGTAATACTTCCTACAATTTGTTTATCACAAACAAGATCAAATATATCTCCATCTTTAGCATTTTTGATAACTTGTTCATTTTGTTCTCCACTAGGAGATAATAAAAATGAAAATGGAAATTTTTCTCCATTAAATGTACCAGTTTCATCTACCTCTTTAGCTTGGTTTTGATCCATTAGCCCATTTACTGGAGATAGTAATCCTTCTTTTACCATCGCTAGAGTGGTTACTGCTTCTTTATCTATGTGGATTTGTTTTCTTATCATACACTTACCTCTTATTTGGAATTATTTTACTATAATATCTCTTTAATAAGGAGTTTTATTGCTAGTTCATATATGTTGTTCTGTAGATAGTCACTATTTTCTACAACAATTACAAAAAGATTATCCCAACGAGACATTAGTAGGTTTTTTTTATGATCCAAATATTCAGCCATATAGTGAATATGCTTTACGATTATTGGATGTTCAATACTCATGTGATAAGTTAGGAATACAACTTATTGAAGGTGATTATGATTTTGATGGTTGGTTAAAACTTGTAAAAGGCTTAGAAAATGAGCCAGAAAAAGGTGATAGATGTACAGTTTGTTTTGATAATAGACTAGGTGTAAGTGCAAAAAAAGCTTTAGAATTAGGTCATAATAGTTTTACAACTACGCTTTTAATTTCTCCAAAAAAATCACAAGAAAAACTAGAAATTATAGGTAAAAACTTAGAAGAACAGTATGGTATAAAATGGATATTTGAAGATTATAGATCGGGAAATGGTGTACAAATACAAGGGGAACAAGTAAAACAAAACTCACTTTATAGGCAAAATTATTGTGGATGTTTATTTGGTTTAACTCCTCAGCGAGCTTATCAAGATAAACTTATGGATGAGATGATTTGTCCAATATCAAAACAGATTTTACCAGAATCTATAGAGGAAAGATTAGAGTTATACCACACAAGAAATAGATATGAAAAACAAAATAAACCATATAAAATAATTAAACAAAGGTTTTTAAATTATAGATTATTAAGTGGTTTTGTTAAAGTAAATAAGCAAGTAGTGCCATCATATATTTTAAGTTATTCTACACTTCAAAATGGTAAATCAAATGCAAGGGTAGAGTATAGCTATAATGGGGTGTCTTATCTAAATAGAAATGAGATAAAACTAATAACTATTGAGTATATAAATCAGAATCTAAATCAAAAGTATAAAGATGTGATGGAGATGATCTTTAATCCTATTACAATAGAGCAAGAAAATATGATTCGATTAAAAGTATCTAATAATAATGTTTTTGATTTAAGTACAATTGTAGTAGTTGATGCAATTTTAGATGAAAAATATGAGTTTTTTATAAATGCAAAAATATATGAAGATGTAAAAGAAGTTTTAATAGATACCTAAAGATATCTTGATAAAAATTCTTTCATATTATCAGGAATTTTTGCTGGTCTTTTATTTTTAAGATATGCAACTGTTACATTCATTTCAAATAATTTTTCACCATCTCTAGTAATAGTTTGATGTAAAACTGCTGAAGCATTTTTTAATTTTATCACTTTTGTATCAATATCTAAAATATCTGCAAAAACGGCAGGTTTTATAAAATTAGCTTCAAGATGTTTTGCTACAAAGAATTCATTTTCTTGATGTGGTGATAATCCATGTTGAAAAAACATCTCGCTTCTTGCTCTTTCACAAAAATTTATATAGTTTGAATGGTATACAACCCCACCTACATCTGTATCTTCATAATAAACTCTTACTTTCATTTGATTATCCTTCTAAAATAATGCTAAAACATGCACCATTTTTATTGTTTTTAACTATTAGTTTTCCTTCACAATGTTTTTCAACTATTGTTTTACTCATATACAACCCAAGACCAGTACCATCTTTTTTCTTTTTAGTAGAAAAAAATGGGTCAAATATTTTATCAATAATATCTTCTTGAATACCACCAGCATTATCTTGAATAGTTAATATATTATCTACACTTTCAATAATAATAGTGGGATTTTCAATCTCTCTTTCTAAAATGGCATCTTCTGCATTTTTAATTAGGTTTAGAATAACTTGTTTTAGTTCATTGGGATATGTGTTAAAAACTTTTTCACTATGGAGATTTTGTATTAAAGTTATATTTTTATTTGTTAAAGATATTTCAATTATTTTTAACACACTTTCAATAAGTTCATCATAAGTAGTTTCTTTTTTCTCTTTATTTGGTTTGAAAAAATCTCTAAAATCATTAATAGTGGAACTCAAATGTTGAGAATAATTAGAAATTTTTGTACTAAGATCGATTATAGTTTCATTATCTAATTTATTTAGATTTGCTTTAAAGCTTAATGCCATACTTGTTGAACTAATAGCTGCCAGAGGTTGTCTCCATTGGTGAGCAATCATAGATATCATTTCTCCAATTTGTGCAAGGCGAGATTGTTGAAGCATTTGTTGATCTTTTAATCTATTTTTTTCTATCTCTTCTTCTATTCTCTCTTGTAATGAATTATTTAACGCTGATATCTCTTTTATTTTTCCAATTAAAAGTTCATTTGATTTCTTTAGTTCCTTTTCTCTTTGAAAAATTTTATCCTGCATAGTGTTAAAACTATCAATAATTCGTATAAATAAATAGTATTCTAAATTTTTAAGTTCAATTTTTTGAGTAGTAGAGGTTCTAGATAGTCCTTCCATCTTAGAAATAAGTATTTCAAGAGGCATTACTATTTTTTTAGTAAATTTATTTGATATGATAAAAATCACTATTAAAAGTAAGGGTAGAAGTAATAATATATATGGAATAATAGATAAAACTTTATCATCTAATGAGTCAGAATCTTCTATAGTTAATATTGTCCAGCCTGTATTTTTACTTTGATAATATACAACAAAATTATCTTCACCTTGTGCTTCATTATAAAATTCTTCATATTCCAATGGGTCATTTACTTGAACTATTTTTTTATAATATTCTGTAGTAAAAAAGTTGTCTTTAAAATAAGGATATGAAGAAGTATTATAAATATAATTACCATTTTTATCTACAATTACTATAATATAATCTACACTTTTTTTTATATATTCTACAAAGGATGTAATAGAAGATAAATTAATATAAAATACAAATATATATTTATCACTTGGTATAGCATAGGATAGGGTAGTTTTAGTATTAGTTGATTTTGGAATAGTACTAAAAAGAGGCTTTTCTAAGTTTTTATATTTACTATATGGATGATTTTTTATATAATTTTCTTTATCTTTTTTTGTCATGTTAAAATCTGATACTAATTATACAGTTTTGCCATCACTTTTATTATATATAATAAGAGTATCTATATCATTGTTGATTTGCAAGAACTCTTTTAGATTTATTGATTGAAAATTTTGTTGTAAAAATTTTGCTTTTTGATCTATTCTTTTAAGTAGTTCATTTGTATAAAAATCTATATCTTTTAACACTTTGGTATGAGACTTCTCACTGGCATCATCTATAATAAAATATATCTTTCCAAATAAGAATGCAGATATTATTATAATAGGAATTATACCTATTTGTAAAAATTTTTTTCTTAAATCTTGGCTGAATTCTTTGTACTCTTTTATCATATAGCTTCTTTAATTAATATTGGTTTTCTAAAATAAATTAGAATTTTATGTATAATTATATCATAAATAATTTTTTAAATATAGTAATTTAATTAATAAAAGTCGATAATAGTATAGCTATTAGTATAATTTGTAATTATGAAGTTTTGAAATAATATCTTCAGCAATATTTATCATAGAGATATTAAGTGCTTTATATTGTATATTTTTTTGATTTATTAATAATGTATCATATACTTGAGCATATGGATAAAGTGTAAAATAAATATACTCTTTTGCTGTCTTTTCATGCTCAAGTTCTGCAAACCAAGTTGATAAAAAAGCAAAATAAAGCATTGCTGGATTAAAAGGTTGACCTTGTTTTAACTCTTTACTAAGCTCTTTTGATATAAATTCATATGATGTAATTATAGCTTTGATTCTTGAGTTTCTTGCATTTTTTATGTAGTAGTTATGATTATGTATTGTTGCATCTATTGCTTGAAGAATATTAGATGTAGTATAATTAATCATACTAATAGTACTATCATCTACATCAAAAAGATTTTCATCACTATTTTGATATTGTAAGATTAAATCCTTGCAAATAAGTAACAATGCTTCTGTTTTTATTTTTGATAAATTTAAAACCATTTGTTATTGTACACTATTTTAAGTCTAATTAAGTTAAAATATTAAAATTTTATAAAATATACACAAAGGAAATTGTTGGAACCAATAGGAATTGTTAAAGATGGTCAAATTTATGACCTTCAAACTGCTGAAGCATTAGGTATTGAAGGAGATGTTATCAAATCAGATAACTCACCACAAGCACTTGAAATTTTAAGACACTCAACTGCCCATCTTATGGCGCAAGCGATTAAAGAACTTTACCCAGAAGCTAAATTTTTTGTAGGACCTGTAGTAAAAGAAGGGTTTTATTATGATTTTAAAGTAGATAGTTCTATCAATGATGATGATTTAATCACTATTGAAAAAAAGATGAAAGAACTTGCTGCTGCTAAAATACCAATTCAAAGATATGAAGCTTCAAGACAAGAGATTGAAGAAAAATTTGCAAATGATGAGTTAAAACAAGCTGTATTAAAAAATATTACAGATGACACTTTAACTATATATAAACAAGGTGATTTTGAAGATTTATGTCGAGGTCCACATGTGCCAAACACAAGAATGATTAGATCTTTTAAACTTACAAGAGTAGCTGGAGCTTATCTAGGTGGTGATGAAGAAAATGAGATGATTACACGTATATATGGTATCTCATTTTTTGATAAAAAAGAGCTACGAGATTATGTAACTATGCTTGAAGAAGCAAAAAAAAGAGATCATAGAAAGCTTGGAACAGAACTTGAACTATTTACATTTAGTGAAAATGTTGGAGCTGGTTTACCATTGTGGTTACCAAAAGGTGCAAGACTTAGATCTAAACTAGAACAAATTTTATATAAAGCTCATAGAGTTAGAGGTTATGAACCTGTACGTGCTCCAGAAATATTAAAAGCAGAAGCTTGGGTTAAATCTGGACATTATGCAAACTATAAAGAGAATATGTATTTTACTCAAATTGATGGGCAAGAGTATGGTATCAAGCCTATGAACTGTGTTGGTCATATTGAGATATTTAAAAATTCTACTGTATCATATAAAGATTTACCAATGAAGTTTTTTGAATATGGTGTAGTTCATAGACATGAGAAGTCTGGTGTTATGCATGGACTGTTTAGAGTAAGAGAGTTTACTCAAGATGATGCACATATATTTTGTATGGAATCTCAAGTAAAAGATGTGATTTTAGAAGTCTTAGGATTTGTTGAATCACTTATGAGTAAATTTGATTTTACATATGAGATGGAAGTTTCTACAAAACCTAAAAAAGCTATTGGAGACGATGCATTTTGGGAAAGTACTACAAAAGGTATTATGGACGCGCTTGATGAAAATAATATCCCTTATGGTATTGATGAAGGTGGAGGAGCATTTTATGGTCCAAAAATCGATATAAAAATACTTGATGCAATTGGTAGAAAATGGCAATGTGGTACAGTTCAAGTAGATATGAATCTTCCTGAAAGATTTGATGTAGAGTATGTAACTGCAGATAATGGAAGAGCAAGACCAGTGATGATTCATAGAGCAATACTTGGTTCATTTGAAAGATTTATTGGTATTTTAACTGAGCATGTTGCTGGAGAATTTCCATTTATAATTGCTCCAACTCAAGTGATATTTGTACCAATAGCTGATACTCATGAAGCTTATGCAAATGAGCTTAAAAATGAGTTATTACAGCTTGAGATTGATAGTGAAATATCAAATAAAAATGAGAGTCTAAATAAGCGAATTAGAGTAGCAGAAAAGCAAAGAGTTCCAATGATAGTTGTAATTGGAGATGAAGAGGTGGAGCAACAAAAAATTGCTCTAAGAAATAGAAGAACAAGAGAACAAAGCAATATCACAAAAGATGAATTTATTGATATGCTAAAACAATTAAAAAGTGAGGGTGAGATTTGAGCCATAATAAAGGTAAAAAACAAGATGATGTAATCATGAATGATGATATCAAAGTAAGTGAAGTAAGATGTAACCATGATGATGGTACTAGTTATGGAATAATTAGTACAAAAGAAGCTATGCGATTAGCAGATGAAGCAGGATTAGATTTGGTACTTATTGCACCA
>Ga0256837_1000080_pt1 | contig 87924 bp, 89 predicted proteins | sample 4562384metaG_FD_185976 | JGI IMG/M metagenome (GOLD analysis project Ga0256837, IMG submission 185976) | Hydrothermal vent microbial communities from Guaymas Basin, Mexico - 4561-384 | ecosystem: Environmental > Aquatic > Marine > Hydrothermal vents | place: Mexico: Guaymas Basin | collected...
AGCTTATTTTCGTTTTATTTATGGTTTAATGCAAGTTTGATATGTGGGTACAACTATTTATTGAACACCCATTATAGTCTTTTAATGCTTAATTACCTACAAAAAAGGACATTTTAAATATACACTTATAAAGCCTATTCTTAAGGTGTTTTAATAAAAATATATTAAAATTATCTATATTATTTAAGAGATAAATCTTTTTTGTATTTAAAAAAATGTACCATTTACCCCGTTATTTCTGGCTGAAAAGGACATTATGGGTGTATATTTGTTAAATATCGTAATAAAAGGATATTTATAGCTAAAAAATATTAAATAAAATATTCTTTGAACTTTTAAGAAAATTGATATATTAAAATCATTTTAGATATAATCAATAATAATACAAAAAGCTAAAGGACAGCATTTTATGAATGAACAACAAAACCAATTTTATCTATCTCACTCGAAAATAGATGTATATTTTAAACAAAGTAAAGATGACTTTGTAGTAACAGAAATACCTCTATATGAGTTTAGTGGTGAGGGTGAGCATATAATTATCAAACTTAGAAAAAAAGACTTAAGTACTTGGGATGCTATACAAATAATAAGTGATACAATAGGGTGTAAAAGTAGAGATATAGGCTACGCAGGACTAAAAGATAAAAATGCTCTAACAATTCAACATATATCTATACATAAACAATATTTAGAAGAGATTGAAAAATTCTCACATCCCCAAATTAAATTTTTGGAAACTACAAGACATAATAACAAAATAAAAATAGGACATCTAAAAGGAAATAAATTTTTTATCAGACTTAAAAGAGTACTACCAAAAGATGCTTATATTTTAGAAAATGTTTTAGAAAAAATAGCTACTTATGGAATACCAAATTATTTTGGATTTCAAAGATTTGGAATAGATGGTGATAACTATTTAAAAGGTAAAGATATAATTGATGGAAAATTAAAAGAGAAAAATAGAAAATTAAAAACTATGTTTTTAAACTCTTATCAAAGTTATTTATTTAACTCTTGGCTTAGTAAAAGAATAGAGATATCAAAGCTAATTGATGCTTTTGATCCTAAAGATATTGCACAAAAGCTTGAAATGAGTGTAGATGAGGTTAAAGCTTTAAAAAAACAAAAGCATCCTTTTAAACTTATGATTGGAGATGTTATGAGTCATTATCCTTATGGAAAAATTTTTCATGTTGAAGATATAGAGTCTGAAAGTGAGAAATTCTTTTTAAGAGATAGAGTACCTACAGGATTGTTACCTGGTAAAAAATCTAAAATGGCAGTTGATATGGCACTAAGATATGAAGAGCAAAATGATGTAAAAACTACACTTGATGGTACAAGAAGATTTGCATGGATTTTCCCTGAAGAGTTTAGTTCTAAGTATAATGAAGAAAAAAATCACTTCGAATTAGAATTTTCACTTCCAAAAGGTTCTTATGCTACAGAAGTTATAAGGGAACTTATACATTAAATTTGTTACTATTGTATCAGAAATATAAAAGGATATTAAAATGAACAATGAAAACTGGCAAATAAAAGTATTAAAAGATCTAAATGCTTCTAAGTTAAGTTCAGAGGAACATTCAGTTGAGATTATTGCAAAGCTAGATACTTTAATGGATGAAGCATCAAAAAATGATGTAAATTGTGATGCAATTAAAGATATAGCAACAGATATAATAAGTAGAATGCAATATCATGATCTAAACAGACAAAAAATTGAAAGAGCTATGAATCTTTTAATAGATAATGAAAATATATCTGAAGATATGTTATCAAAATTTAATATTAGTGCTTGTGTATCAGCTAAACATATTGATAGTAGTGATGGTGAAGCTGTAAGTGATGAGGAATTAGCTGCACTTATTGCAAATGCAAATAACTAAAATCGTAAAAGATTTTAGTTAAGTAAATAACTTATATAAAACACTTAAAAATATAATAGTATAAAGACTCAATATATAGTTTTTATATGATTTTAGATTTACTATATTTTTTACTTTTATTCCAAAGTAAACTCCAACTAACGAAGCTACACCAACTATAGCACCTTCACTATAAAGCATATGTCCATTATAACTTAAAGAGATAAATCCAGCAATAGAAGAAAATACTACAAAAAATAATCCCATAGATGAAGCATCTTTTAAACTATATAATAAAAAAGACACCAATATAGGTGTAAGCATAACAGAACCACCAACACCAATACTCATAGCTATAAGTCCAATAAAAAATCCAATAACTAAAAGTAGATATTTATTATGCTTTTTATTTTGTGAAGATTCTATTACTTTAGTAAGTGCTACTTTAAATATTGCAAATCCAACTATAAATAAAAATAAAAGTTGTAGATAAATAGCAGATAAATAAGAAACTATAAAGCCACTTAAAATACCACCAGCAAAACCACCAAGTCCTATTAATATACCATTTTCTAAGAAGTCTTTATTTTTTTTATAGTTTAAAAAAGTACCAAATAGTGAAGTAAATACCATCTGCATAATAGATATAGATATAGCACTTTTCATATCAAAACCAATAAAAAGTAGTAAAGGTATTAAAACCATACCTCCACCAACTCCAAAAAAACCACCAATAAATCCAGCAATGATACCAAAGCTAATTAGTTCTGGTATCATTATTTATCTTTTTTCATAGCATCAATAAAGTTTGAATAGATCTCTTCTAAATCTTTGTCTTCTTTACTTACATCTATACCATCTTGCTCTTTTAAAGCATGTTCAAGTATTGCTACCCTTTTTATTAGGTATTCAAATATCTCTTTATTTATATCTGGTAAAACATTGTGATCTAGTTTATTTAGTACATTTTTTCTTTTTATGATTCTAGCAGGAACTCCAACAGCAGTTGAATTTTCTTCTACATCACATATTACAACAGAGTTTGCTCCAATTTTAGAGTTTTCATGGATTGTTATATTTCCAAGAACTTTAGCACCACTACCTATAATTACATTGCTTTTAATAGTGGGGTGTCTTTTACCATGAGTTAGAGATACTCCACCTAGAGTTACACCTTGGTATATAAGTACATCATCTCCAATAATAGCAGTCTCACCAATAACTACACCAAAGCCATGATCTATAAATACTCGTCTACCAATAGTAGCACATGGATGGATATCTGCATTTGTAAGAAATTGTGAAAGCCCACCTACTATTCTTGCTAAAAGTTTAAAACCTTTTTTATAAAGTCTATTTGAAATTCTATGATTAACTATAGCCCAAACACCTGGATAGTTAAATATAAGTTCAAACTTAGAATGCAAAGCAGGGTCATTTTGTTTTGGAACACTGAAATCTTCTTTTATTAACTGCCAAAGTGTCATATATTATTTGCCTTTTTTATAATTCTTCTATGTTTATTGTTTTTTCTTCTTTTGTATTTAGATTTTTTATCCAAATAGTGTTATCTTTTAATTCATTATCACCTATTAGAGCAACAATTGTAGCATTTGCTTTTTGTGCATTTTTTAGGTGTTTGTTGAAGTTTCTTACTTTGTAATCAGTGATCACTTCTTGTGTTTTTCTTTTTTGGTTTACTAAAGTAAATACTAAATCACTTGCATCTTGGCTCATTGCTCCAATATACAATAACTCTTTTGGTTCATCTTTTTTAACTATTAGTTCAAGTAGTCTTTCTATTCCTATTGCAAACCCAATAGCAGGAGTTTCTCTTCCACCTAAAAATTCTACAAGTCTATCGTATCTACCACCACCAGCTATTGCACTTTGAGCTCCAATATTGCTACTTACAAACTCAAATGCAGTTTTAGTATAGTAATCTAAGCCTCTAACTAGATTTGAATCTACAGTATATTTTATACCATTATTATCTAAAATAGTTTTTAGTTTAGAAAAGTCAGCATCACAAACTTCACATAAAGAGTTAGTGATTTTTGGAGCATCTTTTAGCTCATTTTGACAAGATTCATTTTTACAATCAAGTACTCTTATTGGATTTGTTGTTATTCTTCTATTACAATCTTCACATAAAGTTAGATCTTCAAGGTGAGCTACTAAATTTTGTTTATAACTTGGCATACAATCTTTACATCCAAGAGAGTTTAGTTGTAATTGGTATTCAATGCCAAAGAAGCTTAGTATTTCACTAAGCATTAAAATAATATTTGCATCTTCATAAACACTTTGCTCTCCAAAGCTTTCACAGCCAAATTGGTGAAATTGTCTAAGTCTTCCTTTTTGAGGTCTTTCGTATCTAAACATAGGTCCATGGTAGAAAAATCTATTTGTTCCTCCAGCTCTGTCTAGTTTATTTTGTACAAACATTCGTACAACTCCAGCAGTACCTTCTGGTCTTAGACATACATCGTTGTCACCTTTATCTATAAATTGGTACATCTCTTTACCAACTATATCGCTAGACTCTCCAACACTTCTTTTAAATAAAGCTGTCTCTTCTAGTATAGGAGTTTCTAAATATGAAAAACCATATCTAGAAGCTATTTTTGATGAATTTTTAATAAAGTATGTGAACAGTTCACTATCTTCTTTTAGTATATCTTTCATACCTCTTAAAGATTGTATATTTGCCATTTGTAATCCTTGATAATCTTCTTGTCTTATATAAATCGTAGGGTAGCATAATCTTTGTTTAGATTTGCTTTTATGTTTTTTCTAATTATATTTTGCTATACTTTTACAACAAATAAAAGGAGCATAAAATGAAATATATAAATAACATTCAACTAAATATTAAGCTTCTTAACTCTTGGCTTTAGCCTACATCCTACACAACGCTAAATACAGCAATTTTCAAACATTTTTAATTTTAACAATATTTATTTAGGATAGTTCTAAATAATAAATCCTCAAGGATATATAATGAAATTTACAATTTCAAGCATTATACTAGCTAATAGTATTATAATAGTAGCATCTATTTTGCAGATGGTTACAGGAATTAGTGTTGGTATGTTAATAGTGCCATTTTTAGCAATGATAAGCTATACACTTATTCCAGCACCTATAGTTTTGGCATCATTAGTACTTACAACACTAATGGCATATAAAGGTAAAGATCATATTGATACAAAAAATTTACCACAAATAGGAATAGGTATGTTAATGGGTATATTTGTATCAATTGCTTTACTTATTAATATACACTTTGAGTACTTAGGTGTTTTATATGGTGTATTTATATTAATATCAGTAGTTATAAGTATAAAAATAAAAAGTTTTAAATTAAACAAAACTATTAATTATATAGGAGGTTTCATAAGTGGAGTTATGGGTGCAACAGCTTTAAGTGGTGGACATATATTAGCATTATTATTTCAAAATCATAAATTAGAATCTATAAAAGCAACTTTATCTTTTGTATATACTATATTTTCTATAGTGTTGTTAATAGTATTTTATATAAATGGAAAGTTTCAATATTTAGATATGGTATTGGGTATTTATATGATGCCAGGTTTTTTAATAGGATATTTAGTATCTCCATATTTTGTAAAATACTTTAATAAACAATATACTAAAGTAGTTGTACTTATTATGGCTAGTATTGCAGCAATAGTTTTAATAATAAAAGCAATTTTATAAAACTTAACAAAATGTCATATTTTTTAAAATAGATTAAATTTTTCATTATAATGTCACAGTATGATAAGTAAATAATAGTTAAATAAGCTAATAAGCAATAATTGGATATTATAATACTTATAATTTATATACATAAACTGTGAGATAAAATGATAGTAGCGATACAAGGTAAAATAGAGAAAAAAGAACCAACACTTTTACATGTAAATGTAAATGGACTTACATATGAGGTGTTTGTTTCTATTAACTGTTCAAGTTCGATATTAAGTGATGATGTGAAACTACATACAACACAAATAATAAGAGAAGATGCAAATACTCTATATGGTTTTTTAGATACAAATGAAAAAAAACTATTCGATACAGTTATTAAAATAAATGGAGTAGGTCCAAAAGTAGCACTAGCTATTTGTAGTACATATACTCCAAGTTCATTTGCTCAAATAGTAAGTACAAGTGATGTAGGAAGTCTAAAAAGAGTTCCTGGTATTGGACCAAAAGGTGCTAGTAGAATACTTGTAGAGCTTAGTGGATTTGTAGTAGATGGAAATATCGATGAAAATAGTGTAAGTGCAATTGCAAGTGATGCAGTTTTAGCTTTAGAGTCTTTAGGATTTAAAAAAGATGCTATAAATAAGGCACTAAAAGGTTGTAGTAGTTCTACAACATCAGATCTTGTAAAAGAAGCATTAAAACGATTAAACAAATAAAATAAGGAAAAAAATGAGTAAAACAATAGCAATAGTATTTGGAGCAAAAAGTTATGAACATGAGATAAGTATAGTTTCATCTATCTCAATGAAAAAAGTATTAAAAAATGATCTAAAGTTTATATTTATAGATAAAAATAGAGAATTTTATTTAATACCTAGTGACAAAATAAACTCAAAACTTTTTAGTTCATCAGATTATAAAAAATTTGATAAACTAAATATTGTTCAAAATGGTTTTACTAAAAAATCTTTATTTGGTGAAAAGTTTATCGATTTTGATATAGTTTTAAATATTACTCATGGTGGAGATGGAGAAGATGGTGTATTAGCATCACTTTTTGAGTTTTTTAATATTCCATTTATAGGTCCTAGAAATGAAGCTTGTGTTGTATCTATGGATAAATATATCACAAAAACTTATTCATCTGGATGTGATGTAAAAACTCTTCCATGTCAGTATGTTACACCACAAAGTGTAAATGAACTAAAAATAGATAAATATCCAGTAATTGTTAAACCTACAAAACTAGGTTCAAGTATAGGTGTTTCTATAGTTAAAAGTGAAAATGAAATAGAATATGCACTTGATACTGCTTTTGAATTTGATGATAGTGCTATTGTTGAGCCATTTATAGCTGGAGTAAAAGAGTATAATCTTGCTGGTTGTAAAATTAATGGAGAGTTTAACTTCTCAATCGTAGAAGAACCTCAAAAAGAGGAGTTTTTAGATTTTGAGAAAAAGTATTTAGATTTTGCAAGAACTGAGCAAGTTTTAAAAGCTGAAGTATCAGAAGATTTAACTAATAAATTAAAAAGAAATTTTATAAATATTTATAACAATACTTTTGAGGGTGCTATTATAAGATGTGATTTTTTTGTAATAGATGATGAGGTATATCTAAATGAGATAAACTCAATCCCTGGTTCTATGGCAAACTATCTATTTGATGATTTTAATGATTTAGTAAATAGACTAAGTAATAGCTTACCTAAAAAAAGACATATCGAAATAACATATGAATATGTAAATACTATTCAAAAAGCAAAAGGTAAATAACCTAAAGGAAAACACCATGGCAAAAGGTAAAAAAACTACAATAAGAAGTATCAAGAAGATTTCTGATGATATTGTACAGATAAATGATAAAGAGTATTTAGTACTAGATGATATTTCAAATATAAATGTAGAAGAAGCAACATCTATGAAAATAACATCAAATGGTAATAGAATTATCAGATTTGATAACTCAAAGAAAACAGTAGCAATTGATGTAAAAAGAGATATAGATGTAATAAAAGTAATATTTACAGATATGCATAGAGCTTCAAGATTTAAAAAAGTACAAGATAGTAGTTTTATTACTGATGCTGATAAAGAAGAGTTTATATCAAAAGCACCATCTTTTATAAAAGCAAGAGAGATAATATCAAAATATAAAGATAAGAAAAGTAAACTATATGATAAAAATGATGGGAAAAATCATTTTTATATATCAAGAGAAAATAAACAATAAGTTTGAATGAAAACAAAAACTTTTCATAAAAATAATATTCACAATCAAGATTATGATTTTGAGCTTTTATGCTCAAATGAGACAAGTTTGAGTGAGTATGTATTTATAAATAAATATAACAACACTACAATTGACTTTTGCAACCCTTTAGCTCTTATAGCTTTAAATAAAGCACTATTAAAAACATATTACAATATATCATATTGGGATATCCCTAAAAATTATCTATGTCCTCCTATTCCTGGAAGAGCTGACTATATACATTATATTTCAGATCTATTTGAAAATAAAGAAAATCTAAAAGGTCTTGATATTGGAGTAGGTGCAAATTGTATATACCCAATACTAGGAAATAGTATTTATAATTGGAAGTTCGTATGTAGTGATATTAGTGAAAAATCTTTAGATAATGTGAATAAAATTTTAAATAATAATCCTAAGCTAAAAGAAAACATAACACCAATATTACAAACAAAAAAACATGAAATATTTAATAATATAATATCTTCAAATGATAAGTTTGATTTTACTATGTGTAATCCCCCTTTTCATTCTTCACAAAAAGAAGCACTAAAAGGGACACTAAGAAAAAATAAAAATTTAAGTATAAAAGAGGATTCTTCAAACTTTGGTGGTATCTCAAATGAATTATGGTGCAAAAATGGAGAATCTGCTTTTATAAAAAAGATGATAAAACAAAGTGTAATATATAAGAATAACGTAAAATGGTTTACAACACTAGTTTCTAAAAAAGAAAACTTAAAAGATATACAAAAACAACTTTCTAAATTAGATACAAAAGATATAAAAATCATAAATATGTCACAAGGAAATAAACAAACTAGGGTTGTAGCGTGGACATTTTTATCTAAGGATTATAGTTGATAAAAAATATAATAGCATTTGGTTTAAATAGACCAATATTAAATCATATATTACTAGCATTTATTTTAATGCTTAGTATCTTTTCATATATGCAAATACCAAAAGAGATATTTCCAATTTCAGCTTTAAATGCTGTAAGTATAAAAGGCTCATATATTGGAGCTAGTTCAGATATTTTGGATAGATTAGCTGTAGATAAAATAGAAGATGATCTAGCAAATATAAGTGAGATAGATAAAATAACTACTGTTGTAAAAAGTGGATCTTTTAATATTAAAGTAACAATCAAAGATGGTTATAATACTTCTTATGTTCTTAATAAAATAAAAGATATTGTAAGTAATATAAAACAAGATTTACCTGCAGATATGAATGAACCAACTGTTAGTGAAGTTAGTATAGCTTTTCCACTTGTAAGTATTGCTGTTAGTTCAAATAATGAAAATAATGACTTACTGCAAATATCAAAAGATCTAAAAAAGAGACTATTAAAACTAGGTGACCTATCAAATATAACAATATATGGAGATAGTGATAAACAACTTGTTTTAACACTTGATGAACAAAAAATTGATGCTTATGGATTAAATAAAACTCAAGTAATATCAGTAATGTCTCAACTATCTTCTATTTTTCCTGCAGGACAAATAAAAGATAAAAATGATGCTGCTCATTATTATTTATCAAGTCAAAATGGTGCAAAAGATCTAAAAGATATAAAAAACTCTATTTTAAAAATAGCGCAGAAGCAAATATATTTAAAAGATATAGCAAAAGTTGAATATAAATTAAAAGATATTCAAACAATATCACATTTTAATTCAAATAAAAATATAGCAATAGGTATAAATAAAGGAAGATCTGGAGATAGTATTGAGCTTGTAAAACAGATCAAAACTATACTAAAAGATGAACAATCAAAATATAAAGATGTAACATTTGCAACTTATTTAGATACATCAGTTTGGATAAAAAATAGACTAAATACGGTAGTGTCTAATATATTATTTGGGGTTATTTTATTATCTATTGCATTATTATTCTTTATAAATTCTAGAATAGCATTAGTAGTTGCTATTGGTATTCCAACTTCATTTATGATAGGTTTGATTAGTGCAGATTATCTAGGACATAGTTTAAATATGCTTTCACTTTTAGGTGCACTATTAGCTTTAGGTATGTTAGTAGATGAAGCTATTGTTGTGGGTGAGAATATTTATAGACATTTAGAGATGGGTAAAAGTAAATACGATGCAGCTTTAGATGGTGCATATGAGATGTTTCCTGCAGTTTTAACTGCAACTGCTACTACAATTTTTGCATTTTTACCAATACTTATGATGACAGGTGAAACTGGAGTATTTTTAAAAATACTTCCTGTTATGATATCTGTACTTATTTTATCATCGTTATTTGAGGCATTTTATTTTTTACCACTTCATGCTATGCATACATTTGAGTTAAATAAAGTTGATAAAAAAGAGATAGGTTTTTGGGAAAAAATAAAAAATCTTTATGGAGATATTTTAGAGTTTTTATTAAAAAGAAAATATATATCATTATTTATTTTAGTTGCTTTTATTTTATCTTCAACTTGGTATTTACTAAAAAAATCAAAATTTGAATTTATGCCTGAGTTTGACACTACCCAAGTTTATATATCTGCTTCAATAGGAGCAGGGTATAGTTTAGAGCAAACAGAACTTAAGGTGTATAAAATAGAGAAAAAATTACTAAAACATTTTAGTTTAGGTGATAATATTGATTCTATGTCAAGTGTAGTTGGACTTAAATTAGATGGAAAACAACTACCTCAAATGCAAGAGTTTTATTTTCAAATATTTGTAAATCTAAAAGAAGCTAAACCAACAAATTTATTTGATAAGTTTATAAATCCAATACTTAGTCCAAAATATGATAGTACAGATATGACAAGAGAAATACCAGCTAAAGAGATAGCCAAGCAAATAAAAGAGGTATTAAAAGATGATATAAATAACCCTTTATTTGTTGAACTTAGTGTAAAAGTACCTGGAGCTGGAATAGTTAAAAATGATATAGAGATGGCATTTAGTGGTGATACTAAAATAGTAAGAGAGACTATAAAATCTATAAAAAATGAATTATCTAAAATAAAAGGTGTAAATAATATTGCAGATGATATTTTACTTGGTAATTATGACTTAAAATTTAAAGTAACAAATTATGGACTTAGTTTAGGATTTAATGAAACAAATATAGTAGATGCTTTAAAACCATACTATTTTAAAGCAAGTTTTTCAAAGATGTATGATAAAAGTGGAATAGTTGATATTGTTTTTCAAAGTAAAAATAAAGATATAAAATCTTCACTAGATAATTTTGAGTTAACAATTCCAAATACAAATAATAAAATAAATATAAATGATGTAGTAGTATTTGAAAAAACTCCAAGTCTTAGTGAAATACTAAAAGAAGATGGGATAAAAATACAAAGTATAACAGCATCACTTGAAGATATAACATCTGATGAAGTATACGAAAAACTAGATAATAGATTGAAAAACTTACCAAAAGGTATAGAAGTAAAAATAAAAGGTGAACAAGAGGAGAATAAAAAAGTAAAACAAGAGATGACACAAGCTTTTATAATAGCTCTTGTACTTATATTTATATCTTTAGTTGTTATGTTTGATTCTTTATTAAAATCTTTTTTAATATTAAGCACAATACCTTTATCAATACTTGGTGTCTTAATTGGAAATGTAATTATGGGTATAAATCTAAGTATGCCAGGAGTTATAGGTGTAATAGGATTAGCAGGAGTTATTGTAAATGATGGGATAATTATGATGGATTTTATACAAAAGAGTAGATCAATAAAAGAGGTAAAAGAGTTTGCCCTTTTAAGATTACGACCTATTATATTAACATCATTTACAACTATACTTGGACTTAGTTCTTTAATCTTTTTTGCATCAGGACAAGCTCTCATTTTACAACCTATGGCTATCTCTTTAGGTTTTGGAGTACTTTGGGCAACTGTACTTAATTTATATTATTTACCACTTGTTTATAGTACAATATACTTAAGAAAAGAGTAATCATGTTTATAATAATACCATTAATAATAATATTTTTTTGTGTTGCATATTTACAACTTAGTGATGATGTAGGTGTTGTGTCTTATAGTATTGTAGCTTCTATTATTATAACTACCTTATATACATCATTTAAAATTTACAAAAGTGTAAAAGATGATTTAAAAGTACAAGAGTTAAATGGTATCAAGATGCAAATAAATGAATTAATAGAAAAAATAAATAAAGAGAAAGATGAACAAAAAAAGAAAAATCTTGAATTAAAATTAGAAGATTTAGAAGAATATTTAAACAAAAAGGAAAGTTAAATGAATGAATGTAATAAAAAATTAAAAGAGCTATTAGAAGATGTAGTTATGCCAGATATTGAAGATGCAATTGATGATATATTTGAAGAGATAGCTACAAATAAAAATGCTTCAAAAGAGGAAGAAGAAACTTTAGAAGAGTTTCAAGAGATGAGAAAAGAGTTTACTCTAATTTTAGATGATATAAACAATAATAAACTTGAACTTGATGAGTGTAAAGAGTTATTAGAAGAGATTAGTATTATGATAGAAGAAGCTGAAGAAGAATAGGGCTATATAATGGGAAAAAATAAAAAAAATAAAGTAAAAATTTGGGTAAAAAAAGAGACTATTGAGTATGAAAATGAACTAAAAAGACTTCAAATAGAACTACTTAAACTTCAAAACTATGTAAAAGAAAAGGGGCTAAAAGTTCTAATGATCTTTGAAGGTAGAGATGCAGCAGGAAAGGGTGGTACAATTAAGCGTATAACTGAACATCTTAATCCAAGGGGTGCAAAAATAGTAGCTTTGGAAAAACCAAATGATAAAGAAAAAACTCAATGGTATTTTCAAAGATATACTCAACATCTTCCTAGTGCTGGAGAGATAGTGTTATTTGATAGATCTTGGTACAATAGAGCAGGAGTTGAACCTGTTATGGGATTTTGTACTCCAGAAGAGCATCATGAGTTTTTAAGAGAAGTTCCAGAGTTTGAAAAGATGTTAGTAAAATCAGATACAATACTTTTTAAATTTTATATCTCTGTATCTAAAAAAGAGCAAAAACGAAGATTCAAAAAAAGAGAAACAGATCCTTTAAAACAATATAAATTAAGTCCTGTGGATAAAGAATCTCAAAAGCTTTGGGATAAGTATACAGTTGCAAAATACTCTATGCTAATGGCTAGTAATACAGAAATAGCTCCATGGACAGTAATAAGAAGTGATAATAAAAAAGTAGCAAGACTTGAAACTATCAAGCATATATTAAATAGTATGGATTATACAAATAAAGCAGATAGTGAAATGTTTAAACCAAATAAAAAAATACTTGTAAGTGGTATTGAAGAGATCAATATTATGGAGAAAGAAAATACATTTACAAAGGCTAGTTTATAGCCTTTGTTTAGTTAAAATTACTAAATCTATGTGTAGCAAATGTTGAATGACATTTTACACATGAATTAGTCATCTCAAAAAAGTATTTATTTATATCTTTTTTATCTTCAAATTCAGCAGCATTAGATAATTCTCCTGCAATTTCATGAAATCTTTTATCCTGTTTTAGAAATTCACTTGAAACTTTTGTAGTTAACTCTTTACCTTGTTCTTTTGTAAGTTTTTTCTTTAAGATAAAGCTATTTTCTATACCTTTGGATAACTTTTTAACATTTTCATAATCTGCACTAATAATTGATTCAAATATTTCTTGCATACTTTTATTTACTTCTACCATCTCTGCACTAAGAAGAGATTGTAATCCTGGAGATAATTTTGTTATCTCATCACTTTTTTCTATTGAGAATAAACTTATAACTAAACTTATTAATAAAATTGTTTTTTTCATTTTAATCCTTTTTATTAATAAGTATATATTATAAGTGTTAATTAAATATTAATAATATTTAGTTATATTAAAAAATTTAATTATTTTGTACTATGGTGATACTCTTCTTTAAATTTTACATACCTTGCTGCATGTTCTATTAGATTTTTAGATTCCTCTTTAGTTAAAGTTTTAACAACTTTTGCTGGACTTCCCATGATTAAAGAGTTAGAAGGGAATACTTTATTACTTGTTACAAGTGAATGAGCTCCTACTATACTCCCTTTACCTATAATTACACCATCTAAGATAGTAGCATTCATACCTATTAAACAGCCATCTTCTATAGTACAACCATGCAACATAACTTTATGTCCAATAGTTACATCATCACCTATTATAGTAGGGTTACCATCGCTCATATCTTCTTTTTTATAGTGTGTTACATGTATCATTGATAGATCTTGAACAGATGTTCTTTTTCCAATTCTTATTTTATGAACATCACCTCTAATTACAACACCAAACCATATTGAGCTATCTTTTCCTATTTTTACATTTCCTATTACATCTGCACTAGGAGCAACCCATGCAGATTTTTTTATTTTTGGAAACCATTTTTTAAATTTTAAGATCATCTCTTCTCTTTGTATTCTATTGTTGTTGCATCACTATAGTTAGGAACATTATCATAAGCAAATACTGCATAATATTTTGATATTTTGGTATTTCCAAAGTCATCATAAGTATAGTTATCATTTCCTGCATAAATTTTTTCACCATCTAGAGGATTAGATGGTACATGAAATCTATTTCTTACTACATAAACACCTACAAAATCATTATCAGTTGGATTTTTCCAAGATAATTTAACTTTATTATTTTCAATTGATGTTTGTAGTGTTGTAACTTTATTTGTGTATTGTTTATTTCTTTTTATATATTTAACTACAAGTTTTAATGTATTTTTACTATCTTTATTGTGCCAAGATACAAAGTGATTTTTTATATTTGAAGAAGTCGCTTTTATAATAAACTTTGCTTCTTTATTTTGTTTGTGAATATCTTCTAAAGCCATACATGAATAGTGATCAAAAATAAATTTATGTTTTTTATTTTTATGTAAATCGGCACGACTTACTTCATATCCTATAAATTCGATTCTTTCTCTATTTTGAATAGATTCATAAGATGTATCTTCAACATCTACAAACTCAATATTGTATCTAATATCTTGTTTTGTTTTTGTTGCTGTTTTATTTTTTATCTCTAAGTAACAATCTGTAATTATAGTTTTAGATGGATCTGGTAAGCAAGATAGATCAAAATTCATTAATCCGTATACTTTATCATTATTTTCATCAAATCCACATGTTAGGTTTGTACTATCTTGTTTATTTTTATACACACTAACTACACTAGAAGCTTCAATTGTACAAACTTCACCTGGCATAGTATATTTAATATCTATATTTGGTCTATAGTGTAATCCCCCACCAAATTTTCCATAACCTAAATCAAACATCATCATTTGAGAATCTCTACCTTCTGGTAGTTTTGTAGGTCCTTTTATTTTAAATATAACATTTCCATTTTTTAATTGTTTTGATAAAATCTCTTTTTCTATTTCATTAAAATCCCAATGTGACCATTTTCCTTGAGTCAATTTAGATGAAGGTATTGTTTGTCCTAGTGTTTCTATTATTTTAGCATTGTGAATTTGCTTATAATCATATATCTCTGCAACACTTGATGGATCAACAAATGATATTGACCACTCTCCATAGTTTTCAATTTTTGCATTTACTCTATTTAGAGGATATAAAGATATTTTAACATTTGTAATAATAGCATCTTTTGGAATTTTATCAAGATCAAATTTCATAACACCATAAGATATACCTTTTGTTTCATTTACCCCTATAAATAATGAATTTAGTCCAAAATGTTTAAAGTTTGTTTGTTCAAGTTTACTAGCTACATATCCTACATCTTTAGGTTTTGGGAAAATAGTTTTTGAAAATTCATGACTTTGTAGTGTTGTTTTTATTTTTAATTTTGGAGCAAATGGTGATTTTATTTTTGTTTTACTGTTTATAGCTCTTATATAGTAATAATATGTACTAGAACTATTTAGTTGAATATCAGTAAATGAATTATTATATGTTTCACAAATTAAATTTGATGCATTACAAGCCTCTTTATTGTGGGTATTTCTATATATTCTAAAATAGATATCTTCATTATCTTCATAATCCCATATTAGTTCTACTTTATTATGAGATATTGAAGAAGCAGTAAAGTTTGATACCCTTTTGGGAGCATTTTTTGAATAGTTTTGTGCTTCCCCAAAAGTTTTAAGTAAAGCTGGTATATTCTCATCTATACTTTCAGACATATTTTTCATAAAATCAGGTATATTTCTAGTTCCTACTTCTACAACAGCACTTATTATACCTTTACTATAATAGTATTCTCTACCACTTCCACTAATTAGTTTTGTAGGTGGTTTACCTCTATGTATACCATACTTTCTTCCTGTTACTTTATGTATTTCGTAATTCATATTTGCACACATAGTATTTAGATCTGTACCATTTATCTCTGGTTCATGATTAAATTTATGTGCAGGGAAGAATACATTTCCTTGAGAGTGATAATCAAGTGCTAAGGTGATATTAGGATGGTTATCAACAAAATTCTTTATACTTTGAGTTTCTGGTTCACTAAATGGTTTTGGACCACTATAAACATTTGAACTTGTATTTGAAGATTTTGTATATCCAACTGAAAAGTTTCTATTTAAATCAACTCCAAAAGTACCATCACCATTATTTCTTCTATTTTTTCTCCAAAAAGAGAAATGACTTCTACTATATTCATATCCATCTGGATTTAAACAAGGAACTATATAAATAGTGTTATATTTTAGTGTTTTAGTTACTTTTGGATTTATTTTATGATTTTCTAATAAGTATTCTATAAAAGTAATACCTAGTTCATTTCCTATCCACTCTCTTGCATGTATTGTTCCTGTATAAAGTAGGGCAGGTTTATTAGATGAATTTTTAACATCAAAAGATATAGTAGCTAATACTATATCTCTATTTTCATGTGTTTTACCAATACTTTGAACTGATATTAGTTCTGGGTATTTTTGTACATTTTTATTTATTATATCTATTGTTTGTTGATATGATTTGTATTGTTGTTTCAAATCTAGTTATTCTCGCTTTTAAATTTATTCCATTTTTTTGCAATTTTATCAATTATTTCTTGTGTAATACCTTTGATATTTAGTAATATTGAAGGGCTTTGTTCTAAAATACCTACAATTTCTTCACTTGAACCAAATTCATCAACAATTTTATTAAATTTTTTATCCCCTATACCATCAACAGATGTTAAAACTTCTTTTAATCTTTTTTTACTAACTTTTGGTAATATAAATGATTCATTATCTTCACCTGTTGGATTTGGTGCTTTCTCATTTTTAGGTGAATTAACTTTCATAGATTTGATACTTTTTAGAGCAAATTTATCTTGGTAATTCCATTTTTCACTTGGCCATTCTTCTTTTGTTCTAGGTTTTACATGTTCTATTTTATATTTCTTATCTAGTTCATGAATAAATACCTCTTTTTTACCATAGTTTTTCTTTTTCTTTCCAAAATATTCACCATCAAAACTAGCATTGTATGTTCCAAATGTGATATGTCTCATTGTTCTTAATAATGAAGCATCAATTTTACCTAGCTCTTCCCAGTTAAACATAGGGATATTTGGTTTTCTAAATCTTTTTGAATCGATATTCCACATAATATATTGACCAATCCAATCTCTAATATAAGGGAATGCTGCAAATGCTGTAGCACACTCTAATATTCTTACTTTACCATCTTTACCATAAGCAACATCACAAGCCCAATATTCAGCTTTTGCTGCCCTACTTACTTTTACAGCTAAATCAAGTACATTTTTAGGTACATCTACATAATCCATAGATCCACCTTGAGATGTATTTGTTAACCATTCACCCTCTGGAGCTCTTCTCCAAAATGCACATACAGGTTTGTGACCTATTAACATAACTCTAATATCAGCTTCCATAGGTACAAAATCTTGGAAATACATAGGATGGTATTTTTTTTCATCAAATAAAGCTTTTGCTTCTTTATAGTTATCTACTTTATGTACAAAGTATCCACCATAATTTGATGGTCCATATGATTTTTTAATAATTTTTGGATATTCACATTTTTGTAAAAATTTATCTCCATTTTTTCTTAAATAATATATATAAGTTTTAGGAATAGGAAGATCATATTTCCAAGCAAATCTAGTAACATTCTCTTTTGATTTATTTGAAAATTGTGTATCTAATGATGGTAAAAATTGAACATTTGGTAATTCTCTTTGAATTTGTCTAAATGTTTCATATGCAGTTGCAGGAATATTACCTATTAGAATATCTATTTTTTTCCTTTTTACCTCTTTTATAAATCTATCTTTATCATTCCCCCAGTGGTAAGTTGCTGTTTCTATTTTATTTGGCCATCCTTTGAAGTTTGAGTGATCAAAAAATCTTAATACATGATCCATATATAAAAATCCAAGAGTTGGTAGTTTTTTGTTTGTTTTTTTTGCCATATTATTTTCCTTTATTTACTTTTTTATCTATTAAATTAACTATTAAATCTATTTTTTTATTGTTAAAATTAAGACCTATTTTTTCTTGTTCTGGTGTTGCAAATGCTGGTATCCCATTTACTTCTAGTACAACATATTGTTCTTTTTCTAAATCATATATTATATCAACACCACCAATATCAACACCACAAACTTTACAAGCTTTAATAGCAATATCAATAGCTTCACTAGGGGCTTCTCTTAAAAATACACTTCCACCACTTGTAACATTTGTTCGCCAGTCATTACCACTTGCTTTTCTTCCATAGCAAGCTACAAATTTTCCATCAACTACATCTATTCTAAAATCAGTATTATCATATTTTATAAATTTTTCTACATAAAAGTATCGTAAATCCATTTGATTTAAAAATGGCATAAGCATATCTAAGTTTGCTTCATTTTCAATTTTTGTAAGACCAACACCACCCCAACCATCTGTTGGTTTATATACCATTTTATCCCATTTTTTGATTATTTTTTTTAGTTCATGACCATCATCTCTATGGCATAGTTTATAATCAGCAGTAGCAATACCATTTTGTCTTAATATAAATGATGTATGAAATTTATCTTCTGTTAAGGCAAAAGATTCATAAGTATTTATCATAGGTATTACCCTGTTTAATGCTTGATATAAATACATTTGGTATTGAGTTTGTTCACCGGCATTGTAAGAGAAAAAAAGATTAAGTTTATCTATCTTTAAATCTTTGTATAAAATATGACCATTTTTAGCTGTAGCATGGCGTAGATTAATATCATCAATAACATCAATATCTCTATCTTTTAATCTCTTGATAATTTTTTTGGCTATTTTATCACCACCACCATTTTTGTATAGCCACATACCTATTGTTTTATTTTTTGCCATATTTTTACTCCTTGATTATGTAATTTTTAATTTAATTATAAAACTAGCTCCTGTATATGTTTTATTATTATATTCGAATGTTTCATTTTGAACAGTTATCTTACCATTCATTTGTGTAGTTATTAATTTATAAGATATACTTAACCCTAAGCCTGTACCTTGTGATTGATGTTTTGTAGTGAAGTATGGTTCAAATACTTTATTTATAATATTATTTGGTATACCATTTGCATTATCTTTAATTTTTATTGTTAGAATATCATCTTCAACACTTGTAGTTAAAAAAATATATCTTTGATCTTCATTTATATTTGCTAAAGCATCTTTTGAATTATTTACAATATTTAATAAACATTGATTTAATTCATTTGGGTATCCACTTATTGTACAATCTTGAATATCTAGTATTAATTCTATTCTATTTTGTTTTAAAGATGACTCTATTAGAGGTAAAAAATGTTCAATATTATTTTTAATTGAGAATTGAATTTTTTTAGAATCACCTTGAATAAAATTTTTAAAATCATCAATAGTTTTAGATAGATATTGAGCATTGTCATTTATACTATTGCATGATTTTAATAATTTTTCATCATCTAATATTCCAAACTCTTTTTGCATTAATATCCCTGTAGCTGCAGTAGATATCACACTTAAAGGTTGTCTCCACTGATGTGCAATATTTGCAATCATCTCACCCATTGATGCTAATTTTGATTGATCCATTAAGATTTTTTGATTTTCTAAAAGTTCTTTATTTTTTTTAAATAGTTCTATATAAAGTCTAAGTTTATTTAGAAGTTGGTTATTATTTATTGGCTTAGTAAGATAATCAACTGCACCTACTTCAAAACCTTTTTTAGTGAACTCTTCCTCTTTAAAAGCTGCTGTTAAAAATATAATAGGGATATCTTTTGTTTTTTTATTTTTCTTTAAAAATTTTGCTGTTTCAAAGCCATCCATAACAGGCATTTGTATATCTAAAATTATAAGATCTATGCTAAGTGAAAATGCTGATTTTAAAGCTTCTTCTCCGTTTGATGCTTTAATTATATTTATATTATCAAAATAGTCATTTAATAAATATTCTAAGGAAATAAGATTTGCTTGTGTATCATCGACAATAAGTATGTTTAAATTATCCAATGTTATTTCCTTTTAAAAATATTCTATTAGTTTTACTTATTACGTCATAGTTATATCTATTGTAAAAAGTTTCACTACTACCTAGTATTAAGACACCATTTTTATCTAATGAATTATCAAATAGATCAAAGACTTGTTTTGTTAAAACTTTATCAAAATATATTATCAAATTTCTACATATAATAACTTGAAAGTCATCAATTTTTTCGTTTTCTACTAGATTATGTTTAAAAAAGAGTATATTTTCTTTTATGTTATCATTTATTGATACAAATTCATTATTAATAGTAAAATACTTATCAAAATCACTATTTGGATGGACAATAGTAAAATTATTTTTAAACTCTTTATAGCTATGTTTTGAATATAATCCATTTTTAGCAAATTGTAAAATAGTGTTATTTATGTCTGTTGCATAGATAATTGCTCTATTTAATAATCCTAATTCTTCTAATAATATTGCAATACTATATGGCTCTTCTCCACTTGAACACCCAGCACACCAAATTTTTATAGATTTATTTTCTTTAAATATATTTTTAAATACATCTTTTAATTCTATAAATACTTCAGGGTCTCTAAAAAATGTTGTAGTATTTACAGATAGATCTAAAAAAAGCTCTTCAAATAATTTTTTATCATTTAAAATTTTATCTTTAAAAGATGAAAAGTTATTAGTTTTTAAAATATTATAATAGTGTTCTATTCTTCTAATTATATGCTTTTTATTATAACCACTATAATCATAGTTATATGTTTTTTTTAGGTCATTTAAAAATGAAGTCAAATTTTTTTCTATAGTATATTTTTTATAATATTTATCATAAATAAGTTTTGAAATATCATTTACACTTAAAATTTTATCATATTGATTAGTATTTATTGCAGCTTCTATTATTGATGATGCTTTACACTCAAATGGTTGTTCAATAATTACATATCCACCAGTTTTTTTAATAAGTTCTAAACTATCACTACCATCTGAACCATAACCACATAAAATAATAGCTAGAAACTTAGATCTTAACTCTTTTGCAAAAGATTCAAAAGCAACACTAATAGATGGTTTTGCAAAATGTTTTGCATCACTATTATCTAATAATAAATAGTTGTTTTTTATTATTAGATGTTCTGAAGTTGGAGCAATATAGATTGTTGCTGGCTTAATCTTTGTGGTAGTATTTACACTTACAATATCATAATATATAGTATGTTTTTTTAAAATATCTTTTAGATAATCTTTTTGATCTTTTTTTCGATGCATTATAATAAATAGCACTAAATTTGATTTTGGTAAAAATTTTACAATATCTATTATTTTTTCTAAACTACCAGCACTTCCAGCTATGGCAATATAATTTATATTTTCTAATAAATCAGATTGATAGTTTTTTTTATTATTTTTTAAAATTGTATCAAATCCAAGATTGATTAAATAGTAATGCAATTTAGTATTATCAATAGTAATAATTAGATTTTTTTTAATACTTTGCATCTTAAGAATCAAATCTTTTGGTAATGATTTGATATTCATAAAGTTTAATTTATAAGTATTTTTATCATCTAAAGTAGCTATTAAATTATCTATTTTATCTTTTGTATTTAAAGAATTTATATCTATTTTTATCATATAAAATTAACTTTTTTCATACCATACTTTTATTATATTAATTAAGCTTTTCATATTAATAGGTTTACTTACATAATCATTTGCCCCAACTTCAAGACATTTATCTTTATCTTCTTGAAGAGTTTTAGCAGTAACTGCAATTATTGGGATATGTTTTATCTCTTTTGTTTCTCTAATTATTTTAATAGCTTCAAATCCATCCATAACAGGCATCATTATATCCATAAGTATAATATCAATATTGTTATTTTGATTTAGTAATGCAATTGCTTCTTCACCATTATATGCAGTGTATACGTTTGCATTATAATCTTGTAATACTCCATCTAATACAAAAATATTTTTTATATCATCATCTACTACTAGAACATTTAAGTCTGCTAAATTAATATCATCTATAATAGTATCTTCACTCTCTTGTGTGAAATTTCCTTGTTGGTATAAATTTTCAATCTCATTATTATTAAATTCTTCGTTTATTTCTATAGTATCTTCCTCTTTTATAGATACTATTTCATTATTATTTTCTTCTAGGTTTGGAAGTAAAATTGTAAATATACTACCTTCATTCTCTTTTGAATCAACATGAACTGTACCACCTAAAAGGTGAGTTAATTCTTTTGTAATTGAAAGGCCAAGACCTGTACCTCCATACTGTCTACTTGTACTTCCATCTGCTTGAGTGAATGCCTCAAAGATTTTATTTAATTTATCTTTTGGTATTCCTATTCCTGTATCTTTTACAGATATTTTTATAGGTAAGTTTTTATCATCATTTTTACTAATAGATATATCAATACTTCCTTCAGTAGTAAATTTTAGGGCATTAGAGATTAAGTTTTTTAATATTTGAGATATTCTGTGTTTGTCACTTTTTATCACTTCATGATAGTTATCTTGTATATTAAAATGTATATTTTTATTTATAGCACTTTGTTCATATAAATTTTTTAACTCTTCTAATAATTCAATAGGTTTAAATTGATCAATAATAATATCAATCTTTCCAGCTTCTACTTTTGATAGATCAAGGATATCATCAATAAGTCTTAAAAGATCTTTTCCAGCAGTATTAATTGTAGTTGCTTTTCTTACATCATCATCACTTAGATTTTGTTTTTTATTTCTACTCATTAGATCAGATAATAATATAACAGCATTTAGTGGAGTTCTTAATTCATGAGACATATTTGCCATAAATTCAGTTTTATACTTATTTGATTGTTCTAAGTCTTTTGCTTTTTGTTCAACCTCTTTTTGTGCTAAATTTAATTCTTTATTTTGAATTTCTAATTTTTGTTGTTGCTCTTCCATAGAAGCATTTGCTTCTTCTAATTGAAGTTGTTGTTCCTCTAAATTTGCATTTGATATCTCAAGTTGAAGCTGTTGTTTTTGCATTTTTAAGTTAGCTTCTTCAATCTCTTTTTGTTTTGCATTTAGGTTTTTATTAATTTTATTTGCTTCATCTAGAAGTTGTTTTACTTCATTGTTTTTTTGAGCAGTTGATATCGCTATAGCAATAGTTTTTGTTGATGCTTTTACAAATTCTATCTCTTTATCATCTAAGCTAATAAGTGTCCCAAATTCAATAACTCCATATAATACATCATTATATGTAAGTGCAAAAGTGTAAGTATTTTTTGGTAAATCTGTTTTTATACTTGTTTGTATAATTAAGTCTGTAGTACTATTGTTAGTATGTTCTAATATAATCTCTTTTTTGATATAACCAACTTCTCCTACAATTCCTTCATTTAATTTATATTCTTTTTTTGTATATTCTGTATTAGTATAAGCAAATGTACCATTTTGAATTAAAAGTTTATTTTTTTCATCATAGATATATATTACACCTACAACTAATTTTTTTATATAACTATGTAAATATTCTAAAGTATTATTTGTAATTACATTTGTACTTGTTGTTTCTAGGTATATTTGATTTAATCCTCTTATACCTTCTTTTATCCATCTTTCTTTTTTCTCTTTCTCTAATGAAGTTTGAATATCTTTAATACCTTCATTTACAAACTTAGACATTTTACCTATTTCATCATTTGATTTTATCTCTAAAAACTTTATTTCTTTCTCTTTTCCTTTTAAGAACATAAAAAAGTGTTGTAGTGAATGTTGAAAATTTGTAAGTGGTTTATTTATAATATTTCTAATTAAACTCAATGAGATAATCCAGAATAACAGAACTAAAATTGTTGTTGTATACAACATAAATTCTATAATTTTATCTATAGGTTTTAATACTTCATCTTTATTTATCTCAGCAATTATTGCCCATTTTACATCTTTTTTATCAAAAGGATGAACAAGATGATAAACACTTAATAGTTCAACATTATGTTCATTTTTTATTATATGGTATGATCTTGCTTTATCTCCATTCATTACAGCCTTAACAGATTCAGATCTTACCTCTTTTAATCCAATAGTTGTATGAAATTGCTTGATATTGTCATTTTTTAATTTATCTAAAAATCTTGAGTTTGTTCTCATTTTATAATCACTACCAACAAGGTATGCTTCACCTGTTTGACCAAGTCCAGCTTTTTTATATTTTTTATCAAATTGCATTATATTTGTAAGCTCTGCACTTGGTAATTGAAATGCTAAAACTCCTACAATTTTATTATTAGAAAATATTGGTGCAGATATAAACGATGCAGAAACATTATAGCTTGGCTCATATGGTGTAAAATCTTCAAAAGCTATCTCATTTGGTTTTAAAAATTTTGCTTTTTTAAATACTCTTGCTAGTCCTGAATCACTATAAGGACCAGTTATTAGGTTTGTTGCAAAATCTTTCTCCTTAAATGTTGAATATACTACATTACCTTCTAAGTCAATCATAAATATATTATATAAGTTGAAAGTTTTTAGAAGATTATTATAAATTTGATGAAATAATCTGTGATTATTTACATATGTTAGATTATATTTTATATTATCAATCATAATATTTTTATCTCCAACTTTTGCTGGATTATCTAATATAAATACTTTTTGGGCAATCATAGCATTTAAGCTTTTTGGTACATAATATGATGTTTGTAATTTCTCTTTTACACCTGGAATATGAAAGTTTATTTTACTAATATAATTTATATCGTAATCTAAAATCAACTCTTTTTCAAGATCATCTTTATATAAGTTTATCTCATTTTTAATATTATGAAATGAAACTTTAAATGAATCAAATGCTGTTACAGTTTGTGTATTTTGTGCTGTTATTGTTAATATATTTTTTAAAGTAGAAAAATACCTTTTAAGTTCAGCATGTTTAGTAAACTCTATTGTTTTTAGTTGATCAAATTTATCTTTGATTTGTGTTTCTTGAGATTTTATTGTTACAACATAGGCTAATATACTTGCTAATCCTATTAAAGAAAAGAATATTATACCAATTAGTTTATTTTTGATGGATATATCTTTTAACATCTATTTCCTTTAAAGTGTAAAATTTTTTTGAAAATAAAACAATATTTTACTCATCATATCTATTCTTTTTTCAAAACTTTCTTTTAATGCTTTCTCTTTTATTGTATGATCACCATCACCATAAGGTCCAAAACCATCAAGGGTAATTACACCACAAGATGCAACATGATTTGCATCACTTACTCCACCTCTTTGCTCAGTAAGAATTTTTGTATTTGTAATATCTTCTAATTTTTTTATTAATTTTAATTGATCTTGATTCTCTTGCATTACATCTCTTTGGATAAGTCCATTTAAAGTAGAGTGAGTACTTTGAATATAAGAAGTATTTGTAATAGTATTTAGTGCATCTAATAGTCTATTTTTTTCTTTTATAGTTTTAAATCTTATCTCTAATAACATTTCACAAGATGGGCTAATTGTGTTTGCACCAATTCCACCAGATATTTTTCCAACATTTACAGTTGTTCCAAGTTCTAAATTTGTAAGTTTTGTAAGCTCTTGAAGTTTATAACTAGCTTCAAGGTTAGCATTTATACCTTTTGTATATGAGGTACCTGCATGGGCAGCTTTACCTTGTATTTTAATAGTATAAGTTCCTACACCTTTTCGCGCCGTTACAACTTCCATATTTGCTCCAGCTGCTTCATAAACAAAACAATAATCATAATCAGTAGCTAATTTTAAAGTTAATTCTTTACTATCATCACTTCCTGTTTCTTCATCACTCACTAATAAAAAGTCTATATTATATATTGAACCATTTTGTTTGTATATTTCTCTTAAAGACTCCAATGCAACAATATTTCCACCTTTCATATCGCAAACACCAGGTCCATAAACCCAAGTATCATCACTAGTGAAAGTTTCGAATGTATCTGGTGCAAAAACAGTATCATTATGTCCTAAAAATAGTATTTTTTTTCCATCTTTTTTAGGTGATTTAAATAGTTGGTGGTTTCCTATATCTTCTCTTTTATAGGTTATTGTTTCAAATCCAATATCTTCCATCCACTCTTGCATTTGTGATGCAACTTTATCAACGCCATTTTTATTTTTTGTATATGAATTTATACTACATAACTTTTGTAAATCTTTAAGATAATTCACTTTTAGCCTTTTTATTATATTATAATAATAAATAATAGTCTTATTTATCTTAAATATATATTTATTTCTACAAAAAAAGGGACAATGGTTTAACCATTGTCCCTTTTGTAAACTTTAAATAAAATTTTAAATTAAGAGTTTCTTTTTTTACCTGCAATTATTCTTCTTAGCGCATTTAATCTAATAAATCCTTCTGCATCTTTTTGGTTGTATACTTCATCTTCTTCAAAAGTAGAGTGTTCTTCAGAGTATAAAGACATATCAGATTGTCTTCCAACTACTTCTACATTTCCTTTGTAAAGTTTTAGTTTTACTTCACCTTGAACAAATTTTTGTGTTGTATCAATAGCAGCTTGCATCATTTCTCTCTCAGGAGAGAACCAGAAACCATTATAAATAAGCTCTGCATATTTTGCAATCATACCATCTTTCATATGTGCTTCTTCTCTATCTAAACAAATAGACTCAATTGCTCTATGAGCTTTTAGCATAATAGTTCCACCTGGAGTTTCATAACAACCTCTAGCTTTCATACCAACAAATCTATTTTCAACAATATCTATTCTTCCAATACCATGTTTATTTCCATATTCATTAAGAGTTCTTAGTATTGTAGCTGGACTCATCTCTTCTCCATTTATAGAAATAGGATCTCCATTTTTATAACCAATAGTGATGTATTCTTTTTCATCTGGTGCATTTTCAGGAGAATTTGTCCATAACCACATAGACTCTTCTGGCTCATTCATAGGATTTTCTAAGTGTAAACCTTCATAAGATATATGAAGTAGGTTTGCATCCATAGAGTATGGGCTAACTGTTGGGTTACCATTTTCATCTAGATGTTTTGCATCTATATCAATACCATGTTTTCTAGCATAAGATAATAGTTTTTCTCTAGAGTTTAGATCCCATTCTCTCCATGGTGCTATAACAGTAATATCTGGATTTAATCCTAGATAACCAAGCTCAAATCTTACTTGATCATTACCTTTTCCAGTTGCTCCATGAGATACAGCATCTGCACCCATTTTATTTGCTATTTCAATTTGTTTTTTAGCAATTAGTGGTCTTGCAATTGAAGTACCTAGTAAATATTCACCTTCATAGATTGCATTTGCTCTAAACATTGGGAAAACATAATCTTTTACAAACTCTTCTTGAATATCTAAAATAAAGATATTCTCAGGTTTGATTCCATTGTCAAGTGCTTTTTGTCTTGCTGGTTCTACCTCTTCACCTTGACCTAAGTCAGCAGTAAATGTAATAACTTCAGCTTTGTATTCTTCTTGTAGCCATTTTAATATAACAGATGTATCTAATCCACCACTATATGCTAAAACTACTTTTTTAACTTCTTTTTTGCTCATATTTTCTCCAATAAGATATTGTATATTTTTGCTATTATATCTAAAATTTGATGTAAATATTATTAATATGTTTATTTTATTATAGATCTTTTTCTAAATAATCAATAGTTAAATTTTCTATTTTAGATTTACCAATATTATTAGCTTCTTGGTTAGTTTTAGTTTTCTTATATCCTCTTCTTAGATAGTATTCAATTAACTCTTTTCTTTGTGAAATTACTATCATAGTTATTTTATTAAGATTTAGAATATATTTAGCATAATCTTCTGAAAGTTTTAGTACTTTTTTACCAATACCTTTTTCTTGTATATTTACTTTTACTGCAAATAAGCCAAAATATCCAATGTTATTTTTTATTTGTATAGATGAACAAGATATTATGTTATTGTTATTTTTTAAAATAAGAAAATGTAAATTTTGATCTAATATAATATCTTTTAGTTCCTTTTCTGATATTCTATCACCATGTAATAAATGACCCTCTTTTGTCCACCCAATATCACCTCTATATGATTGGTTTAATAAATTAGATAGTTCAGTTATATCTGATATTTTAGCTAGTTCTAGAGCCATTTTTTTCCTTTTTATAAATTGTATTATATCAACACTTAAAAAATTAGAATAAAATCATAATAATTTAATACACTATTAGTTAAAAATTTGCTATTATATATCTTATGAGAATAGATAAATTTTTAAATGCAGTAAATATTACAAAACGGCGATCAATAGCAGAAGATATGTTAAAGAATAAAGTTGTTTATATAAACGATTTACCAGTAAAAAAAGCAAAAGAAGTAAAAATAGGTGATTTAATAAAAATTCAATATTTAGAGTATGCCGATGTATTTAAAGTACTTGATATACCAACAACAAAATCAACACCAAAAAGTAAACAAGGGGAATATGTATGTTTAGTAAAACAAGATTAAAATTTGACGAAATTTTTGAGCATAGATTAGATGATGATAAAGTAAGAGAATATCTTATAAAACTATATGAAGATGGTGAAACAGCTGAAGATATTGCTTCAGCAGCTGCTGCTATGAGAGAACATCTAATACCTTTGGATATTGAACAAAAATTAAAAGATAAATTAATTGATTGTTGTGGAACTGGTGGAGATAAATCAAATAGTTTTAATGTATCAACTACAGTTGCACTTCTTTTAGCTTCATGTGGAAGTAAAGTAGCAAAACATGGAAATAGAAGTATAACTTCTAAAAGTGGAAGTGCAGATATGTTAGAGGAACTTGGTATTAATCTAAATATACCTATAGATAAACAAGTAGATATGTTAAAACAAACAGGATTTGTATTTATGTTTGCTCAAAATCATCATCCTGCTATGAAGTTTATAATGCCTATTAGAAAATCTATACCACATAGAACTATTTTTAATATACTTGGACCATTATCAAACCCTGCAGGTGTTACAAAACAACTTATTGGTGTATTTAGTAAAGAGTACGTAAGAAAGATGGCAGAAGCTTTAGCTATGCTACATACAAGAAGAGCAATGGTTGTATCTAGTGCTGATGGTATGGATGAGATTAGTATTAGTGATGTTACACATGCTGCATTTGTAGAAAGAGGTAATATTCATGAGTTTACATTTGATCCAAGAGAGTATGGATTTGAATTTTCACCAAAAGAGGAGATCTTAGGTGGAGATGCAAAAGAAAATGCACAAATAACAAAAGATATCTTAAGTGGTAAAGAGCAAGGTGCAAAAAGAGATATTGTACTTTTAAATGCAGCTGCTACACTACTTGTAGAAGGTTTTGTAGCTTCAACAGAAGAGGGACTTGATCTTGTAAAAGATTCTATATCTTCAGGAAAAGCTATGGAAAAACTAGAACAAATTATAAAAGTGAGTAATGAGTTAAAATAGATGACTATAGGACTAGAAGATATAAATAAAGTTATAAAAAAACTTGATAGTTTAATATCAAACAAAAATATAGTAGTTTTACTAAGAGGTGATTTAGCTTCAGGTAAAACTACACTTGTAAAAGAGTATTTAAAGTATCTAAATCTAAATGATGAAGTAACTAGTCCCACTTTTTGTTTACAAAATGAATATTCATCAAATATATTTCATTATGATATGTATAATAAAACTTTAGAAGAGTTTATATCTTTAGGGCTTTTAGAAGAGTTTGAAAAAGAGGGTATACACTTTGTAGAGTGGGGTGAAGATAATCTAAAATCTATACTAGATGAATATGGATTTGATTTTATAAGTATAGACATAATAAAACATAATGATAAAAGAGAGTATAAAATTGCATCATAAATTAGTAGTAAAAGATATTACAAAATCAATCGGAAAAGTAGATATACTTCATGGTATATCTTTAGAGATAAGTTCAGGGGAAACGGTAGGCTTACTTGGACCAAATGGAGCAGGAAAAACTACATCTTTTTATACTATTTGTGGACTTGTACCACCTAGTGGAGGAAGTATATATTTTGATGAAGATGATATTACATCTATGCCTTTACATAAAAGGGCTTTAAAAGGTATAGGATATCTTCCTCAAGAATCATCTATTTTTAAAGATTTAAGTGTAGAAGATAATCTAATGTTAGCTGCAGAAATATCTATAAATAATAAGAAAAAACGAGAAAAAAGAATTGAAGAGTTATTAGAACTTTTTAATATTGAACCTATAAGACAAAGGTTAGGAGTTAGTTTAAGTGGAGGTGAAAGAAGAAGGGTAGAAATTGCTAGAGCTTTAGTATCTAATCCAAAATTTCTACTTCTTGATGAACCATTTGCTGGAGTTGATCCAATTGCAGTTAAAGATATACAAAGTATTATTGCAAGTCTTAAAAAAATAGGAATAGGGGTACTAATAACAGATCATAATGTAAGAGAAACTTTACAAATATGTGATAGAGCTTATGTTATGAAAGCGGGTGCAGTACTAGCTAGTGGAACAAGTGAACAGATCAAAGTAGATCCAAAAGTAAAAGAACACTATTTAGGTGAAGATTTTACTTTTTAGTATTGTTTGGGATCTCTAAGATCCCATTTTGTATAGATATCTCTTCTTTTGGATATGCAAACTCTAAATCAGATCTATCTATAATATCGATCACCTCTTTTAATACATCTTGTTTTGTTTGAAGCCAATCTTTCCAAGCAACAGATACAGAAAATACATATACTAATATATCCATAGAATAAACATCAATTTTATCTAAATATACAAGCATAGTTTTTCTTACACCATATTTATCTTCTATATTAAATAGTCCATCTTCATAGGTATGATTTAGCTTTATAAGTTGAGCTATTTTTTCATCATTTACTATATCTTCATGTTGATGTAACATATGTACTATTTCATTTATTACTCTATCTAATTCCTCTTTATTATTTGAGATTTTTAGTTTTATATGAAATTTTATTTTTCTTCCAACTAACCTTTTTGACCAATTTTTAATATAATCATTTGCAAGTTTAGAGTTTGGTATCGTTACAAATGCATTTGAAAAGGTACGTATTTTAGTAGTAATAAGACCAACTTCTGTTACAAACCCTTCTACATCTTTTGTTTGTATCCAATCACCTTGTCTAAAAGCATCAGAACTAATAAGTCTTAGTGAATCAAAAAAGTTTGTTAAAGAATCTTTTGCACTAAGAGCAAGTATCGCACCACCAATACCAAGTGATGTTACAAGAGCTAGTATATTTATACCTATATGGGCTAAAATTATTAGTACTACTACAAGTGTCATTATTATTTTTGTGATATTTAAAAATAGATTTAGTAACTCTCTTCTGGCATTTCTCTCTTTATAAATTTTACGAACTAAAATAGCATATAAGAAAAATCTAATTACCTCATATACAAACCATAAAAGTAGTAAAGAATAACTAATAGATAATGCTTTATCTATGTAAGGGTGTTGTATAAATATATCAATTAATAGTGAATAAAAAAATAGATTTACACTAAGTCTAATAGGTTTTAAAATATAGTCATATTTATTAAAAAGCAATCTATATAAAGGATGTTTTCTCCTTGAGTATAGATAAAATTTTGCATATTTTCTTACTTTATCTTTTAAAATGTAGTTAAATATATATAATATAAATAATATTATAGATATATACAAAGAAACACTTATAAGTTCTTTGCTTAAAAATGGAAGATAACTATGTATAAATTCACTCATATTAAACTTTCTTTAGTTTAGCCAAATACCTTTAATGCATTTGCTAAATCTTCTTTTGTATCTATACCAAAGCTTTTTGAATCAACTTTTACCATAGATATTTTTTTGCTATTTGCAATAGCTCTTAATTGCTCTAATTTTTCTATATCTTCAATAGGAGTTGGCTGTAATTCACAAAATCTATTTAAAGATTTTTTAGTAAAACCGTAAATTCCAAGATGACCTTTATAAGTAGTATTTTCATTATAATGATCTCTATTGTAAGGGATCTTTGCTCTTGAGAAGTATATAGCATCATTAAACTCATCACATACAACTTTTACATGGTTTGGATCATCAGCTAATGTTGAACTAATCTCTTTATAGCAAGATGACATGATAAAGTCTCTATTTTGCTCTTTTAATCTTTTTATATCATCAATTACAGCTTGTACTACAGAAGTTTCAATAAATGGTTCATCTGCTTGAACATTTATTACTATATCATCATCTTCTAGATTTAAACAATTACTAGCTTCATTTATTCTATCTGTACCACTTTGATGTTCTGTACTTGTTAATACAGCTTCTATATCATATGACTTAGCTAAATTTATAACCTCTTTAGAATCTGTAGCAATAACAACTTTATCTAAACATTGTACTTGTTTTGCTGTTCTTATTACCATAGGTAAACCTAGTATATCTTCTAATATTTTATTTTCAAATCTACTGCTTTTTAATCTTGCTGGAATTATTATCATTCTTCTAGTGCCTCTTTTGGAAATTTTAATACAAATTTTACTATATCATCTTCTTCATTTACAACTTCTATTGTGCCTTTTAGATGTAGTTCTACAATTATCTTACATACATAAAGACTTAATCCCACACCATTTTTTTCTTTTTTTGTTGAAAAATATGGTGTAAATATTTTATCTATAATATCTTCAGGTATATGCCCTCCATTATTAGAGATCTCACATACTATATTTGCACCATCATCAAAAGTGTGTATAAATATCCTTTTATTTTCTTTATTTTCTAATATCTCTTTTGCATTAATTAATATAGCAGAAAATGCAGATGCTAGCTCTTTTGGATAAGTTCTAAATGCCTTTGTAGGTTCATTCTTAAATTCTATATAATCACCTTGAATATCAGAAATTTTTACAGCTTCAAGTACAATCTCTTTTATATTTCTTTTCTTCTTAGAACCTTTTAGTTCAGTGATCTCTTGAAATTTTTCAATAATAGATGATAGATCTTGAGTAGAAGATGCAATTGCACTTAAGTGTTCTTTAATATCATCTTTTTCAATCTCATCTTCAAAATCAAGATTAAATAATAACTCTTGAGCCGTAAGAGATATACTATTTAGAGGTTGCCTCCATTCATGTGCAACCGTCCTCATAGTTTCTGTCATAATTGCTAGTTTTTCCTCTTCATCTATCAACATCTTTTTTAGTTGAATCTCTTCTGTTGATTTTATCGATGAAGTGTTTATTAAAATCATTGAAAAACCAATAACATCTCCATATTTATTTAAAATAGTATGTAAAGTTGCTTGAGCATTAAAAGTTGAGTAGTTGTTATTTTTTATTACAAGTTTTACTTTATTATTTCTTTTTTCATTTATTGCTAACTCTAAACTTTGTTTTTGAAATGGTACTGTCATACTAGATAATATATCAGTGTAGGATAATCCTATAATCTCGTTTTTAGTATATCCTGTCATAGAACAAAAAGCTTCACTAATATTTGTAATAAAGCCATCTAAATTTAGATCTAATTGCATTAAAAATGTATCTACTAATATATCTTTAGATCTAGTTTCTGTAACATCACTAATATTTAGTACAAACATCTCATTATTTGACATAAGTTTAACAGAAATACTTACATAGATATGTTTATTATCTTTTCTTTTACAACTAAATGTTTTTCTATTTTTATATGTATCATCTATACTAGATTTTAGAAGTTCTTTAAATTCATATGCATCATCTTCATCTAAAAGATCTATAAAATTTATTTTTAATATCTCTTTTTCATTATAAGCAAAAAGTGGTGTTATGGCTTTGTTTGCATAAATAAACTTACTAGTTTTAGAAATAATTGCAATACCATCCCATGAGGCATTTAATATCTCTTTTAATACTAGACTTTGTTTTTTTATTCTTTGTAACTCTGGCAATATAAACCCTTATTATTAATTGGTTTATAGTTTAACATAAAGTGGATAAAAAAGATAATAATTTATAATAGTAATTTGTATAAATTTTAATGATTTTTATATTTTAAAGTTGTGATTTTATTTATTGAAAGTGGCTCCGGATGCTGGATTCGAACCAGCGACCAAATGATTAACAGTCATCTACTCTACCACTGAGCTAATCCGGAATGTATATCTTTGAAAGATGTTGGAATTATAGTCAAATTAATTATATTTGTCAAGGAATTTTAAAATAATTTTTAAAATTCCATTCTTGCTTGAGTTTGTCCTGTTGTCCCAAACTCATAATCTATATTTTGTGCTATTTTCTTAAAATCAACACCATTTACAGTTTGTAAAGATTCTAATATTTGTTTTTTACCATTTATTAATTCTTTACTTTTTATACCATGCGATATAGATAATGAAGCTTCAATAAAAGCAGATAGTTTATCACATTGTTTAAGTGCAAGACCATCAATTGCTTCATATTTATCTTCATTATATTTTGAAACACCATCATTAAGAACTTCTATTTTACCATCAATAATAACTTTATCTAAAAATTCATCTTTAGTTCCATTATAAAGTCCAAGTAAGTATGAGAATTCTTCTTGTATCTCATATGGTACATTTGGTAAAATATCTTCTTTTAGTTTATCAATCTCAAACTCTGCTATTAGTTCACTTAGTTCATCTACACAATATTTTACAGGAGATATAATATCTCTAGTAAGTGCTTCAGGTAGATCATGAAATAATGATGTGAAAAAGTTATTTTGCAATCTTTTATCACAAGCGTTTACATCTATAGAGTAAAAATAACCAAATATAGCAACTGTAAGCATATGACCTAAAACTGAAGTTTCAGGAATTCTAGGTGTTTGTGCCCATCTTTTTTGAAATCTTAATCTTCCACTTAAGTCTATTACTTTTGCAAGTTTTTTATTTAGCGCAATTTTTCTCACCCCAATTAATTCATAATAATCTTCTATCTCTTCATCTACACTTTTTTTAACTTCATCTATATCATTTAAAAATGCACTAGTTTGATAAACTATTCCAAATTCCCATTTTGTAGATAAGTAAGATGCAGCTTTTAATATAAATCTCTCTTTTTTATACATAGATTCATCAGTTAAATAAGATTCAAACTTATTTAAAAAGTTACCATTATCTATATCTTTTAGGCTTTCACCTAATTTTGAAATTACCCATTTATTTATCTCTGCACCTTTTTTTTGTAATGCTTGTCTAAATACATCTGGTCTAATATCTGTAACTACTACTCGTCTAAGAAACTCAAATATACCAGCTTCTATTAAGTGTGTGTAGTTTATATCTTTTTCTAACTTTGCTATAAAGTAGGCTATTATAAATTTATGGGCTTGTTTATCAAGCTCTACTAGATCAACCATTCTTGGATAGTCATTCCATCTTTGAATAGAAGCAGCTGAAAATATACTGTCAATTATTTTAGGATTTATCATTTTATTTTATTTTCAACTTCATGAATAGTTTCTTCTACTTCATGCTCTAACTTTTCAATATCTTCTTTAATAACATCTTCAATTGGCTTATCATCTTTACCAATTAAATATTTTCCATACATCATAGCTGCTACTGTTCCTAAAACTACTACATAAACTATCCAATCACTTGGTGGTGTTGATCTTGTCATAATATACCCTTTGTTATAAATTAGATTCTACAAGAACCTAATTTATTAATTTTTTCAACACGTCCAGCATGTCGTCCACCTTCAAACTCATGACTTAACCATGAATTTACAATAGATTCAACCATACCATATCCACTAACTCTTTCACCTAAGCATAAAATATTAGCATCGTTATGTTCTCTTGCCATTGCTGCACTAAAATCGTTGTGACATAGAGCTGCTCTAATACCATCAAATTTATTTGCTGCCATTGACATACCTAGTCCTGTACCACATATTAAAATACCTTTTGTATTTTCATTTGCTAATACTGATTCACAAACTTTTGCTGCAAAATCTGGATAATCAACTCTTGTTGTATCATAAGGTCCTAAATCTTCAACTTCATGTCCTGCTTTTTCAAAAAGCTCTTTTACAAACTTTTTAATCTCAATTCCAGCATGATCTGCACCTATATAATATTTTATTTTTGACATTAGTATATTCCTTTTTGATGATTAATTGTATTATTTATATTTTTTTCTAATTGTTTAGGTGTTTGAAATACTCTATCCCACCTGATTACTTTATTTTCATCCCATGAGAAGTATACAAACCAAGGAGTTCCAACTATAAATTTATATTGAACTGTTCCCCAAAATCTACTATCATTACTATGATCTCTATTATCACCCATCATAAAAAACTCATCTTCTGGAACTTGTATAGGTTTCATATTAAATAATTTTTCATAATTTGAGTTGTATACTGTTACATTTGGATCGTTATGTATACCTGGATGATCTTTTTTATAAGGATTTTTAACAAATAATATACCATCAATATCGATTATATCCATATCTTTATAGTTGTTTTTTATATATTCATTACCTTCATGTGGATGTAAAAATAAGTTTTTATTTTGATAAAATAATATATCTCCACCCGTTGCAACACATCTTTTTACATAGTGAATTTTTTCATTATGAGGGTATCTAAATACAACAATATCACCTCTTTTTGGTTTAGGACCTTCTATTAAATGACCATTGTCATTAAAGTCAGGAACTATTTTTTGTTCAATCCAAGGTATTCTAGGTGTTGGTATACCATAGGCAAACTTTTTAACAAATAGCATATCGCCTATTAGAAGTGAGTTTTTCATACTTCCACTTGGTATTACAAACGCTTGTGCTATAAATGACATAATCACAAGTACGATTACAATTGTACCTGTCCAAGATCCTGACCAATTATAAAGTTTTTTTAAAAATTCCATATATTATTTTCTACTTTCTATTTTTTGCTGATTTTATTGTATTTTCAAGAAGCATAGCAATAGTCATAGGTCCAACTCCACCAGGAACTGGTGTGATATAAGAACATTTAGATGAAACTGCTTCAAAATCAACATCACCAGTTAATTTACCATTTTCAAGTCTATTAATACCAATATCAATGATAATTGCATCATCTTTTACCATATCTTCTTTTATTAAATTAACAACACCAACACCAACACAAATAATATCAGCTTTTAAAGTATGCTCTTTTAAATTTTTTGTATAGATATGACATATTTCAACTGTTGCATTAGCATTTAACATAAGTGTAGCCATTGGTTTACCAACAATATTACTAGCACCTACTACACATACATTTTTACCTTTTGGATCTATATCATACTCTTCAAGAAGTTTCATTACCCCATAAGGAGTTGCAGGAACAAATCCATCAAGACCAGCAACTACTCTTCCAACATTATATGGATGAAATCCATCAACATCTTTACTTGGATCAATAGCTTCAAGTACAACTGTAGTGTCAATTTGTTTAGGTAGTGGAAGTTGAACTAAAATACCATCTATATTTGGATTTTTATTCATCATTTCTATTATTTCAAGCATCTTATCTTGAGAGATACTTTCTGGCATTTCATGAACGATACCATATATTCCTGCATCTTTACAAGCTTTACTTTTCATTTTTACATAAGCTGCACTTGCTGGGTCTTCACCTACAAGAACTACTGCTAAGCCTGGAGTTATATCTTTTTTTTGAAGTTTTTGTACTTCTACTTTTACATTTTCTCTGATTTTTGCTGATAGTTTTTTTCCATCTAAAATAGTCATTTAAAAATACCTTTTTGTGTTTATATAAGAATAGTACTATTATATCTGAATTTTACTTTACGAATTCATACAGATCATCTTTTATTTTAAGAGAGTTAGTTTTGTTAGATAATATTTTATTACAATCACTACATAATGTGGCAAGGTTTTCTAAATAATACTGTCCACCTTCTTCAACAGGTGTTACTGTATGTAATACACAATCTTTCATAGGTAAACTTTTTGAACATCTTACACATGAACAATTATCTCTTTCATATGCTACTTTTTTCCTTTTTAACCAATCAGGAGGTAGTTTATCTTTATTTGGTTTACTATAAAAAGCATATTCACTCCATAAGTTATCTGTTTTTATAGGTTTTAAAAATTTTTTTGAAAATGGTCTATTATTAATATATTGATTTATTAGGTTATCTACTTGAGCATATTTTGTAGTAAGGGCATCTTCATTTTTTGATTTTTCATCAAGAATTGAAAAGTCAAATTTGAACTTAGGATAAGTACTAGTTAAATAGCTTATTATTTGATTTTTAAAATCATCACCTTCAAGAGAGTTATAAGATGTTTTAAATATTTGATCTTTAAATAAAAATACAAAAACAAAAATTGCCAATAATAATAACAGTGATAATATAATAAAATCGTTTCCTAAAAAGCTCATAGGGTATTATATTAAAAAGTTTATTAAAAGCAATATTTTTTTAATAATAATGGTATAATTTATTAAAATATATTAGGAGTTAATTATTAAAATATTATTACTAGAAGATGATGTAGTTTTAAATGAACTTTTAACGGAGTATTTAGAAGAGGAAAATCATATTGTACACAAGTGTTTTGATGGATATGAAGCACAAGATGAAGCATATAGTACAAAATTTGATCTATTTATTTTAGATGTTAATGTACCAAATATAAATGGATTTGAATTTTTAAAAACTATAAGAGAAAATAAAAACAACACCCCTGCAATTTTTATTACATCTTTGCATACATCAAAAGATATGAAAGAGGGATTTGAATGTGGTGCAGATGATTATATAAAAAAACCATTTGAGTTTGAAGAGCTTACACTTAGAATAAACAATATAAAAAGATTGTATAAAATAGAAGAGAATAGTAAAATAAAAATAGGTGATGATGTATATTTTGATACTATGTTTAACGATATTATAAATAATAATCAAAAGATACATATATCAAATAAAGAAGCTATGGTTTTGATATACTTTCTAAATAATAAAAATAAATTAATAAGTATGGAAGAGTTAGGTGAAAATATATGGGCTTATGAAAATGTTCCTACAAATGCAACAATAAGAACATATATAAAAAATATAAGAAACCATATTGGTGAAGATTATATTACAAATATTAAAGGATTAGGTTATCGTTTTAACACAATATGAAAAGAAAACATTTATTAGCTTTTTGGTTCTTTATTTAGGAGCAATATTTTTATTACTATTTGTAATTGCTGCACTATTTTATAAAATGGAATACAACTACGAATATGATTCTGTTGTTTCAAAAATGAAAATGAAAGCTAATATTATTAGTTCTGAAATAATAATGAAGCATATGGAGGGTAAGAAGTTTAATCCTACTGAATATAAAGGTGATTTAAAATGTGCATTAGAACTATATACAAAAGATAAAAAACCATTATTAAATAATATAAAAGAAAAAATTATATTTTCTAAAAAAGTATATATAAAAGATGATATGATATACCTAGTATCTAAAGCTACTTATGGACATCAAAATGTTTATTATATAGTTTTAAAAAATCATTGGTTTATGAAAAATAATAAATTATTACAAAAAACAATAATAATGTTTAGTATTATATATTTATTTATAGCTTTGCTTGGATATTTTTTAAGTAAGTTATTTTTAAAACCAATAATAATACAAAGAAAAAAATTAGATAATTTTATAAAAGATACTACTCATGAGTTAAATACACCAATTACTGCACTTTTAATGTCTTTGAATAAAAAAGATCCTTTAAATCCAAATAATGTTAAAAGGATAAAACTTAGTGCTAAAAGGATAAGTGAAATTTATAGAGATTTAACATATCTATTTTTACAAGATGATAATGAAAAAGCACAAGATAATATCAATATTAAAGATTTGTTAGAAGAGAATTTAGATTATTTTAAAGAGTTATCAACAAGAAAAAATATAAAAATGAATATTGATATAGAAGATCATTATATGAAAATAGATACAGAAAGTTTTATACGATTAAGTAACAATTTAATATCAAATGCAATTAAATATTCCAATCAAAATAGTACTATTGATATAATACTAAAAGATAATAAATTTATAGTAAAAGATACAGGAATAGGGATTGAAGAAGATAAACAAAAAGATATATTTGATAGATTTTATAGAGCAACTCCAAACTCGGGAGGTTTTGGAATAGGTTTAGATATTGTTTCTAAAATATGTATCAAATATAATATAAAAATAGATCTTATATCAAAAAAAGGTAATGGATCAACATTTATTCTGACATTTAAATAATTTACACACTAATTACACAAATAAAAGATAATATTCTCTTATACTTAAAAGGAGAATGTTATGTTAAAAACAATATTAAAAGTATTTATAGGATTTATGATATTTGCAAATTTATTAAATGCACAATCAATAGATCTAAATGGAAAAGTAAAAGGTGTTGATGTTAATTTAAAATCAGCAAATGAATTGGTTATTGGTAATAATGAATTTTATATTACATTAAAAAAGAATAATCAAATAATAAATGATGCAAAAGTAAAAGTTAAATTTTTTATGCCAGAAATGCCAGGTATGCCATATATGGAGTATAAAACAAAAGCAAAACTTGTAGATAATAAATATAAAATAAATATAAACTTATCAATGGGTGGAACATGGCAATATCAAATAAGATTTAAAACAAAAGATGGAGAAAAATATAAAATAAGAGGAAGTGTAAACCTTTAATGGTTTACCTTTACTAATATGAAAATAGTTATTTTATCAATATCTTTTGCAATTATATCAAATATATATGCAGTATCATTACAAGATATTACAATATCAACATTACAAAATAATAAAAACTTAGAGATATACAGTAATAAAATTGATATATCGAAGAAGAATGAAGAACTTTCTTTAAAATGGAAGAATATCATTTTAGGATTTGGAATAAATGATATATTAATAAGTGATGTAACTGCAAGAGATAAAGAAGCTATGCAAACACAATTCTTGACATTATCTCAAGAGATACCAACAAATAATAAAAAACTATATTTACATAATATAAATAAAATTCAAACATCTATATATGAATTATCAAGATATGATAAAAACTCAAAAATTTATTCAACAATAATTCAAAATCTTAATAAATATAAAATTATTTATAAAAAAATAGATATTTTACGAGCAATAAAAAAAAATATAAAAGATATAAAAGAATTACAAAATCAAATATTTAAAACTACCTCAATAGATCAAATAGATATTATAAAAAATGATTCAAACTATTTAAATACAGAGTTAAAAATACAAAATTTACAACATAAATTAAAATTGATAAAAATAGAGTTAGAAAATATTTCATATATGAAGATTAATAAAATAGAATATAAATTAAGTTCATTTACTAAAGATAATGTAAATATATCTAAACTATTAAAACAAAACTACATCTATAATATATTAATTAAAAAATTAAATAAAAATATCCAAAATATTAAACTGCAAAATGCAAAAAATATATCAGATCTAAAGTTAAATATAGGTTATTACCAAAGGGAATCTTTTGATGACTATATAGGGTTTTCTATGAGTTATCCACTTAGTGTTTATGGTAAAGAAGATATTGAAGTTATTAAAGCCAAAAAACAAAAAAAAGAAGTGAAATTATTAATAAAAGATTATGAAAATGAGTTTAAAAATAATATTTTAATGCTGTTAGAGGAACAAAAAATTGCATATAGCAATAGTATATTTATAAAAACAAAATTAATTCCAAATAAAGAGCATATGCTTGAATTACTTATATCAAATACAAGAAATAGTGGTATTAATACAATTAAGCAGTTGAAATTAAAAAATGAAATATTAAAAGATAAGTTAAAAGCTTTAGATGAACAGTATAAATTTTATACCACTAAAGCAAAACTTCTTTATTATAAAGGAAAATTATTATGAAAAATTTGATTATAGTAATTGTATTTTTGTTAAATCTAAATGCAAATATAATAAAAGTAAAAGAGCAAAAAATAAGTGATAAAAAAACATTTTATGCACTAACTAAATATGATGAGACAAAAGTTAATGATTTAGTACTTAGGTTTTCAGGATATATTAAAAATTTAAATGCAAATTCAACTCATAAGTTTATCAAAAAAGGAGATCTATTATTTAAAGTTTATTCAAAAGAACTAAGCTCTGCATTAGATGAATTAGTTATCTCAATGAAATATAAACAAAATAGACTACAAATAAAAGCGATTGAAGATAGATTAAAATTATTAGGAATAAGTAGTAGTACAATCAGATATGTAAAAAGAACAAAAAAAGTTCCATATTATATTAATATATATTCAAAATATTCAGGTGTAATAATAAATAAAAAGATTAATGAACAATCATATATAAAAGCTGGAGAAACACTATTTTCACTTGTGGATTTATCAACAATATGGGTGGATGCAAATATTTATCAAAAAGATATTGAATTTATAAAAAAAGGTATGGATGCTAAAATCTATGTTAGTGGAGTAGGTGAATTTAATTCAAAAGTTGATTTAATACATCCAATAGTAGAAAATAAAACTAAAACTATACCTGTTAGATTAATAGTAGATAATAAAAAGAAAAAATTGTTTCCTAATATGTTTGCAAAAGTTGAATTTATAAATAAAGCTAAAACAATGTTAATATTACCCAAAAGTGCAGTTATTACAAAAGGTGATAAAAATTATGTTTTTAAACCATTAGAAAACAATGAATATGAACCAATTGAGATCAAAGCAGTAAGAATAGATTCAAAAATCTTTCAAATTAAAGATGGTCTTAAAAAGGGTGATAAAGTTATAAATAATTCATTATTTATGTTAGATAGTGATGCTATTACTAATGGTCTTTATGATTCAGATGATGACTGGTAGGAAAATAATATGATAGAAAAAATAATAAATTTTAGTGTAAAAAATATATTTATAACTCTCATTAGTATTTTTGCACTTGCATTTAGTTCTATATGGGCATTTAAAACAATATCTCTTGATGCTTTACCAGATCTTTCACCTCCTCAGGTTATTGTACAAGTAAAATGGCAAGGTCAGTCTGCACAAGTTATAGAGGAACAAGTTGGATATAGTTTAGTTTCAAATCTTATGTCTTTACCAAATATAAAAACAGTTAGGGCAATGAGTAGTTTTGAAAATGCTCTAATATATATAATATTTAAAGATAATGTTGATCTATATGATGCAAGAGATAGAATAATAGAACAGCTAACTCAATTAACACCAAGTTTTCCAAAAGAAGCAAAAATAACAATAGGCCCAGATGCTACAGGTATTGGATGGGCATTTGAATATGCATTAATATCAAAAAATAGATCTTTAGCAGAACTTAGAACTCTACAAGATTATTATTTCAAATATGGATTACTAGGTGTTGATGGAGTAAGTGAAGTTGCAAGTATTGGTGGCTTTGTAAAAAATTATGAGATTACACTAGATATGGATAAGCTAGTGCAATATAATATATCTATAAATAATATAATAGAAATAATAAAAAAATCAAATAATGATAAGGGTGGAAGATTAATATTAGAGAATGGATTTGAGCAAATAATAACAGCAAAAGGTTATATTAAAACATTAGAAGATATAGAAAATATTACTATTAAGCTTAATAATACTATTGCATTAAAATTAAAAGATATAGCTTTGATTCAAGTAGTTCCTAGCAATAGAAGAGGTATGGCAAGTCTTAATTTAAATAAAGAATCTGTAGGAGGTATAGTAATAGTTAGATATGGACAAAATCCATATGAAGTTATTAAGAATATTAAAAAAAAGTTAGAGTCTCTTAAAATAGATGATGTTCAAATTGTTACAACTTATGATAGATCAAAATTAATTGATAAAGCAATTAAGACTTTAAAAGATACTCTAATTGAAGAATCTATTATTGTTATTTTAGTTGCTATATTATTTTTATTTCATTTTAGATCAGCCCTTATAATTATAATTGTTTTACCTGTTACAGTTGCTATTACATTTTTACTTATGAAACTATTTTCAATAGATTCAAATATAATGAGTTTAGGGGGGATTGCAATTGCAATAGGTGCTATGGTAGATGCTGCAATTGTTATGGTAGAAAATGCTCATAAACATATACATAAAGCCCAAGTTAATAATCAAGCATTAGATTATAAAAAGCGAGTAGAGGTGATAATAAAATCTTCTAAACAAGTTGGTAGACCAATATTCTTTGCTCTTATCCTTATAGTTGTATCCTTTTTACCTATTTTTGCACTAACTGGCCAAGAGGGACGATTATTTACACCACTTGCATTTACAAAAACATTTGCAATGTTAACTGGTGCAATACTTTCTATTACACTAGTTCCTATACTTATGATATTTTTAATGAGTGGAAAAATAAAAGATGAGAATAATAATCCCATAAATAAGATGTTTACTTTTTTATATCTACCAATATTAAAAGTATTTATGCAACTTAGATATTTTGTTTTATTAGCTTCTATTATTTTGTTATATTTTTCATATTCATTATATGAGAAACAAAAATGGGAATTTATGCCAATGATGAATGAACAAACTTTTATGTATATGCCAGTAACCCCATATGGTATTAGTATAGATCAAGCAAAAGATATAGCAAATAAAACAAATAAAATTATAAAATCTTTTCCTGAAGTAGATACAGTATTTGCAAAAGTAGGTAGAGCCCAAACAGCAACAGATCCAGCACCATTAGCAATGATTGAAACAATTATAACTTTTAAATCAAAAGATAATTGGAGAGTAGGTATGACATATAAAAAGCTTATGAGTGATATGGATAAAGCATTGCAAATACCAGGATTAATAAATTCATGGACATATCCAATAAGAGGTAGAATTGATATGCTTTTAACAGGTATAAGGACACCCCTTGGAATTAAACTTTATGGAAATGATCATACAAAGTTGGAATCAATAGCTTTAAAAATAGAAGAGAAACTTAAAAAATATAAAGGTACATTATCTGTTTCAAGTGATAAAGCAAATAGTGGATACTATTTAGATATAAAAATAAATGAAAATATGTTATCACGCTATGGTATTAATAAACAAACTATATTAGATACTATATCTTATGCTGTAGGAGGAGCAAAGGTATCAACTTTAATAGATGGATTAGAAAGATATCCTATAAGTATAAGATATGACAGTACAAATAGGGCTGATATAGTATCTTTAAAACAAGTGATGATAAAAACAAAATATGGATTTTTTCCTCTTGAAACATTTGCAGACTTATTCTATAAACAAGGACCTTCTGTAATAAAAAGTGAAAAAGGTATGAATGTAAACTTTATATATATAACACCAAAAGATGAGATCTCAACAAAAACTTATAAAGATGAAGTTGAAATATTATTAAAAGATATAAAATTACCAAGTGGTTTTTATTATGAATGGGCAGGACAAAGTGAACACTTAGAATCAGCGATGAAAAGACTTGTTTATATAATACCAGCAACTTTTATAATTATATATATCCTTATATATTTTGCACTAGGAAATTTTGTACAAGCTAGTATAATATTTTTTACACTACCTTTTGCTCTTGCTGGAGGGTTACTTTATATAGATATTTTAAATTTTAATATATCAATTGCTGTTATAGTAGGATTTTTAGCTCTTTTAGGTGTTGCTGCTGAAACATCTATTGTTATGATAATATATTTAAAAGAATCAATAAATGAAAAAATAAAAGAGTTAGAAAATAATATTACAAAATTGGATATTAAAAAAGCTATATATTATGGTGCAGCAAAAAGACTTCGTCCTAAACTTATGACTGTATTTGCAATTTTAGGTGGATTGATACCTATTATGTATTCCAATAGTGTAGGGAGTGAAGTTATGCAAAGAATTGCAGCCCCAATGATAGGTGGTATGGTTAGTTCTGCAGTTTTAACTTTAATTTTGATACCATTAATAATGTATATAATAGAGAGTAAAAAATATAATAAATAATTTTTGTACACATAAATTACACAAAAATATGTTACTATTTATTATTAATAATAAGAAGGTAAAATATGAAAAATATAGATGGTTGTGGTTTAGGCTTAAGAGAAGAGTTTATATTTGATTTAGATAATTCAGATAACAAACCAACTTGGCTTGAAATAGTACCAGAAAATTGGATACATACACCAAAACTATACCAAAAAGTATTTGATAAAATTGCTGATGAATATGACTTAGTTTGTCATGGATTATCACTCTCTATAGGATCTTATGAACCATTAGATATGAAATTTTTAAAACAGTTAAAGGAGTTTTTAGATAGATATAATATTGAAAACTATTCAGAGCATTTAAGTTTTTCTTCTCTAGAAGGAGTTCAAACTTACGAACTATTACCTTTGCCAATGAGTAAAGATGAGGTAGAAAATATAAAAACAAAAGTTCAACAGGTACAAGATTATTTAAAAAGAGAGCTTATTTTAGAAAATGCAACATACTATTATATTCCAACTTCAACTATGAGTGAAATTGAATTTATAAATGAAGTATTTAGTAAAACAGGTGCAAAAATGTTATTAGATATAAATAATGTTTTTGTAAATTCATATAATCATAAATTTGATCCATATAAATATATTGATCAAATAGATCTTAAATCTGTTGCTTATTATCATGTTGCTGGACACTTGGAGTATAAAGAGGATCTTTGGATAGACACACATGGAACACCAGTTAAAGATGAAGTTTGGGATTTAACTGAGTATACATTAAAAAAGAAAAAAGCACCACTACTTCTAGAAAGAGATAATAATATACCAAGGTATAAAAATTTAATTAAAGAATATAATAAAATGAAGGATATTTATGACGCCGTATGATATACAAAATAAATTTATTTCAACACTATTAAATGATAGTTTAATTGAAAACAAAAATATTAAAATATATCAAGAGTTAATATTATTTAGATTTAATGAGGTATTAAAATCAACATTCCCTGTTTTTACAAATTATATAGATACAAATAAATTAGAAGATTTAATAAAAAAGTTTATATCGTATGGTTCTAAAACACCTTATGTATGGATGATGGCATTAGAGTTTAAAGAGTTTTTATACAATCAAAAAGATTTAACACTTCTTGAAAAACAGATATTGTGTTTTGAGTTAAAACAAATTAAAATATATGTAGACAATTCTAATATTAGAGTTTCTAAAATCTCTTATAATAAGTCATATAGATTATCAAAAAAATGTGCAATTATAACGCACGATTATGATATATTGAATCAAACATTTAATAAACAAAAACAATATATATTAATATATAAAAATAAATTAGATTATCAAGTATACCATCTTGAAATTTCTAAATTTTTATACTATTTTTTTAAATATCAAAAAGGAAATAATAGTATAAAAAAAGCAATATATTTTGCTAGTAAAAGATCAAATATAGAATATAAAGATGCCGTAAATATAGCAAAAGATACAATTGAAAATTTTATAAATGATGGAATATTAGTTTAATATATAAAATTACACAATAACTACACAAATAAATATTATAATATAACTAATAAAATAATTAAGGAAATAAAATGAGAAAGACAAAAAAGAATAACTTAGCATCATTAGTACTAGGAACAGCACTAATGGGTTCAAGTGCATTTGCTAGTATGGGTGGTTCATGTGGAGCTGGAAAATGTGGTGGAAAAATGGATAAACAGAAGTGTAAAACTGAAAAATGTATGGAAAAGAAAGCTATGAAAAAAGGTTCATGTGGAGCTGGAAAATGTGGTTCAAATATGAAAAAAGAAGCAAAAAAAGCTTCAGGTTCTTGTGGTGGTTCTATGAATGGAAATGCTGGTAGTAAAAGTTCTGGTTCATGTGGAGCTGGAAAATGTGGAAGTATGAAATAATATTTTAAAAATTTAGTTATATATTTTAAAAGCTCTTGATATTTCAAGAGCTTTTTTATTTTAAAGTATATTAAAAAAGGGCTAGAGATAAACTCTAACCCTTTAAGAAGTTGTAGTAGTAAATACTAGTTTACAGTTACTTCTACTTCGCTTCCTTCCCATATACCGTGCTTTGTACAGTAACCATGAGCAACTAATTTAAGTTTTTTTCCTGTTGGAATAATTGTAAATGTAGTTGTATTGTGCGCTTTTGTGTTTCCTAATGTTCCTGGAACATAAGAAGCTTTAGCTAAAAGTGTATCTCCATTAAATAATGAAACTGATTCAATATAGTGATCAAAATCATCTGGATGAGTATATTCGTTACCCATTTTTACTGTAACTTCAAACGGCTCACCAGCTGTTGCTGTATCAGCACAGTGAATAAATGGACTATGTCTATCTATTAAATCTTTTTTAGCTTCTCTTTCTACTTCGTCAATATTTGTATATTTGTTAATTTTTGGCATATTGTTTCCTTTTGTTTTAAATTAAATTTATTATACTATAAAAAAATTTAAACTAATAGTAGATTAGTTAATCTAATTTTTTACTTTAAGAAATAAGATATATTTAGTCCTATTTAAAAATAATAACCAATAACTATTCCACAAAGAACTATAAAAAGCCATATTAATGGTATTAAGCGGTACTTAAAATTTACATCTTTTAATTCCATAAAATAATCTATTATAATAGATCCTTTTAAAAAAGTTGTTATAATTAAAACAATAAATAAGGAACCATTTATAAGTTCAAATTTTCCCAAACTATAAGCAAAAATTGTAAGTAGTATTAGTACTATATAAGCTTTTGTATATTTATCAAATATAATCATCAATTACCTTATTATGTAGATTAAAGGAAATAATATAATCCAAAGTAGATCAACCATATGCCAGTAAGAAGCACCAGTTTGCATCCCTTTCAGATCATTTTTATTATATCCTTGTATTTTAGTTTTTTCTTTTATATTAAATAATATAATCATCCCTAGTAATACATGTAAAAAATGAAATACCGTAAGTAAAAAATAAAACATAAAAAATTTATTAGTGCTTAGATTTATACCTTCAGAATATTTTTCAATAAACTCAGACATTTTTATTATTAAAAAAATTCCACCAAATCCAATTGCTGCATTTAACCAATGAGTAGCAATTTTAGAAGCTTTTTTTATTTCATATGTTTTAATACTATGTACTGCTCTTACCACAAAGTAACTACTACTTAGTAGTAAAATTGTATTTATAAAGCCTGAAGTTTGATTAAGTGCTAATTGAGAAGAGTTAAATAGCTCTACATCTATTCTTCTTGAGTATACAAATCCTAAGAAAAATAAACCAAATGTGATAAGTTCTATATATATAATAATCCATATTCCAGCATCACCTGGTGGATAAATAATTTTTTTTTCTTTCATGCTATAATTATAGCTAGTTAATACTAAATACTACTTTAATGTAGAATTAAATCATTTTTAGTTATTATTGCATAATTACTAAAAATAAGTAAAATTTAAAGGAGTTTTTATGACTGAACGAATAACCAAAAGTATGGCTAAAAATATATATTATGGTGGTGGAATGTTTGCACTACTTATATTTTTAGCCTTGAGTTTTGATACGGTACAACAAATACCAGAGCGATCAAATGAAGTAAATATGACTGCATCGGTTGTTGCAGGTAAAAAAATATGGGAAAAAAATGATTGTGTAGGTTGTCATACACTAATAGGAGAGGGAGCTTATTATGCACCTGAACTTATGAATGTCTTTAATAGACGAGGTGGTAGTGATGTTGCTACATTTAAAGCATATATGCAAGGATGGATGGCAGCACAACCATTAAATGAGCCAAACAGAAGAAAAATGCCACAGTTTAATCTATCTGAAGAAGAAGTTAATCAACTATCAGATTTTTTAATTTGGACATCAAAAGTTAATGCCAATGAATGGCCACCAACAATAGAAGGATAGAAATATGAAATATACATCACAAAGCGTAGCAAAACCGTATTTTATTTTTGCATTGGTTCTTCTTGCTGGAGAGATCTTATTTGGTTTACTAATGGGTATTCAATATATTTGGGGAGACTTTTTATTCCCATTAATACCTTTTAATGTTTTAAGAATGGTACATACAAATTTACTTATTGTATTGTTATTATTTGGTTTTATGGGAGCTACATATTACTTAATCCCTGAAGAAGCAGAAAGAGAACTTTGGAGTCCAAAATTAGCAATTATTACTTTTTGGGTATTTGCTGCTGCTGGAGTTGCTACAATATTAGGTTATTTATTTGTTCCTTATGCACAATTAACAGAGATAACATTTAATGAATTACTTCCTACTATGGGAAGAGAGTTTTTAGAGCAACCACTTCCTACAAAAGTTGGAATTGTACTTGTTGTTGTATCTTATATTGTAAATACTGCAATGACTGTACTAAAAGGTAGAAGAACAGTTATTACAACTGTATTACTTACAGGTTTATTTGGTTTAGCTGCATTTTTCTTAATTGCATTTTATGTTCCAGATAATTTAATTGCTGATAAATTCTTCTGGTGGTTTACTGTTCACTTATGGGTTGAAGCTACTTGGGAACTTATTTTAGGTGCTATATTAGCATTTGTACTTATTAAAGTAACAGGTGTAGATAGAGAGCATATTGATAAATGGTTATACTTAATTATTGCTATGACTATGGTTTCTGGAATATTAGGAACTGGACATCACTTCTTCTATATGGGAGCTCCAGAGTACTGGCTATGGATAGGATCTATCTCATCTGCAGTTGAACCATTACCATTTTTCTTAATGATTTTATTTGCATTCTCTATGAGTCGTGAGAGAAAAATACAACATGAAAATGAAGTTGCACTTACTTGGGCAAAAGCAACTGCAGTTATTGCATTTTTAGGTGCTGGAGTTTGGGGATTTATGCACACATTAGCTCCTGTTAATATGTTTACACATGGTACTCAATTAACTGCTGCTCATGGTCACTTATCATTTTATGGTGCTTATGTTATGATTATATTTACTATGATCTCTTATGCAATGCCAATTTTAAGAGGAAGACCTCATGGTAACTGTGTAAAAGCACAAAATAGAGAACTTCTTGCAATGAAACTTATGAACTTTGGTATGATTGGACTTACTTTAGCTCTTACAGCTGCAGGTATTACACAAATATTAGATCAAAGAGTAGGAACAGAACTATTAGGATTTATGGAATCACAAGCTACAATTGAAAATATATATTTAGTTAGACTTGGATTCGGAGTTATGGTATTTACTGGACTTATATTATATTTTACAAGTTTCTTTGTTAAGGAAGAAAACTAATATATGATACAATATTGGCTTGAATTTGAAGAGAGTATTGGTAGAAATTATGATAAATTTTTAAATAAAAAAGTAAATAAATTTTATGAAGAACAAAGAGTTTACTTTAAAGATATCTCAAATTCATTACTTATTTTTCATCACCTTTTAGGTGGTGAAAAAAGTATAGAATTAAAAATTACTGACAAAAAATATATTCATACAACATCTAGAACACTTTTAGAAAAATTAGCATTTTTAGGAAAAGAGTTTTATATAGCTTCAAAAGATAATGACACTATATATCTACCATCATCATTTGCATTTTTTAATTCAAAAGAACAAAATGAGATGTTATATTATTTTCTAATAGCAATAAGTACAAGAATAGATATATCAAATAATCAAGACATAATAGAACAAAATATAAATGCAATTAACTATATAATTTCAAAATATGATGGATTTAATAAGTTTTATAAATCAGCAGTAGATCAACTAAGCAATAATTTTGAACAACTATCATTTCTAAAGTCTTTACATACTATAGATGATAAAGATTTTATAAATGATTATCCTAATCCCTTATGGATATATAAAAAAGAACATATAAAAAATAATAATATATCAGATGATGAAGAGGAGATAACAAGAGGTAAAGATGATGAAAAAAATGAATCTCTTGATATGCAAAAAAAAGCAGAAAAAACAGCAGATGATAAAGAAAATGATGGTTTTTTAGCTTTTTTACCAGAATCGTTGATGAGTATATTTGAAAAAGTAAATGTAGATAGAATAGAAGATGATAGTTTTGATGAAAATGCACTATATCATGCTGAAGATTTAGATGAGATAACAATAGGTAAAAAACAAGCAAACTTAAATGCAAGGGTAAAATTAGATTTAGACTTAGTTGTAGATGAAACAGAGATATATCCACTTGGAAAAGGTCATCTAATAGATGAATGGGATTATAGAAAAAAAACTTATTTAAAAAACTACACAAGGATAAAACCACAAGTAACTCTAAATGTATTACCTTTAGAGTTTCCCAAAAGATTAAATAAAATATTTAAAAAAGTTCAAGCTCAATTAGATCTACTTCAATTAGATAGAATTAAAAATGATAGATTACCTTATGGTGATGAGATAAATATAGATACATTTATAGAGTATAGTTCACATCAAAATAAATCAGCACATCATCAAAAATTTTATACAAGTTTTGAAAGAAAAATGAGAGATATGTCTACACTTATACTAGCAGATGTATCACTCTCAACTGAAGGTGGAATAACACAAGATGTAAGAATAATTGATGTAATCAAAGATGGAATTATGGTCTTTTCTCAAAGCTTAGATAAACTTGATGATAAGTTTGCTATATATTCATTTTCATCATTACAAAATAAAAAAGTATTTTTTAATATAATAAAAAATTTTAAAGAAAAATATAATGAGGTAATAAGAGGTAGAATCGATTCAATGCAACCATATTACTATACAAGACTGGGTGCAGCTATTAGACAAAGTATATCTATACTAGATAAACAAAAAAGTGCAAATAAGCTACTACTTATAATAAGTGATGGTAAACCAAATGATGAAGATAGATATGATGGAAGATATGGGATAGAAGATACAAAAAAAGCTATAGAAGAAGCAAAGAAAAAAGGTATTACGCCATTTTGTATCACTATTGATGTAGATGCAAAAGATTATCTTAGTTATTTGTTTGGAAGAAATGGATATAAAATTGTAAAAGATGGAAGAAAACTTCCCCAAGTTATACCTGAAGTGTATATCAACTTAATAAAATAATTGTATAATAAGAATTACAAAAGGATGTGTTTATGTTAGAACTTATTTATTTTATTTTAGGTGTAATGCTTATATCTTTACCTATTGCTTATGTATTTTATCTAATGGGTATTTTACATGGATCAGCTATGTTTTTCTTAGGACTTGGGGCTTTATGGTTATTGATAGCTTTTTTTTGGATGCTAAGTTGTAGAGGTAAAGGTGGAGGTTGTTTTAGTGGAGTTGTTTTTACTTTTCCTATAATACTTTTACCACTAGGAACTGTTATGTATGTAGCAGATTATTTAATAAAATAAAAAGGGACAAAATGTCAAATATATATTATAAACCACAAGATAATGAAATAGATCTATTTAGCGCAGCAGCAGCAATGGATCTACCTGTATTAATAAAAGGCCCAACAGGATGTGGAAAAACTAGATTTATAGAGTATATGGGTGAAAAACTAAATAGAAAAGTATACACTGTAGTTTGTCATGATGACTTAAGTGCAGCAGATTTAGTAGGTAGACACTTAATAAGTGAAGATGGTACGTATTGGCAAGATGGACCACTTACAAAAGCTGTAAGAGAAGGTGGTATTTGTTATTTAGATGAAATTATTGAAGCTAGAAAAGACACTACAGTAGTTCTTCATTCTCTTGCAGATTATAGACGAGTATTACCAATAGATAGAACTGGTGAACTTATAACTGCTCATAAAGACTTTATGCTTGTAGTTTCTTATAATCCAGGATATCAAAATGTTTTAAAAGGTATGAAACCAAGTACAAAACAAAGATTTATCTCTATGGAATTTACATATCCAAAACCACAAATTGAAAAAGAGATAATTATAAAAGAAAGTGGAGTTGATGAAGAAGTTGCAAATAAATTAACTTTAATAGCAAGTGAAATAAGGAATTTAGATGATACTGATATTGCTGAAGCTGTATCAACTAGACTTCTTGTATATGCTGCAAAATTAATAGTAAAAGGTTTTGATCCATATCAAGCTTGTGTACATACAATTGTACAATCTTTAAGTGATGAAGAAGAAGTATTAGAAGTTTTAGAAAAGCTTATAAAACTTCATTTTGTATAGTTTATAATATATGAAGATTTTAAATTTTCATATATTATATATTAAAAGCTGTATTGAATCCCAGCTGTTGTTTTACCTACAACTGTATCAGTTGTTAATTCGAATGTATATTTTGCATATATATTTAAACTTTTACTTCTGTGAGCAAAACCTAACCCACAACTAAAAAAGTAATCACTCCCACCTGATATTTGATATTGTACTTTTATATCATCTATTAATATACCTGTTCCATATTTTCTTAATCCTACAGGAGTTCCACCTTTATAAGGTATAAAAAGATTATCATATTGAACCATTAATCCATAAACATTTTTATCTTCATTATATTCGTAACTATTTGATTCGTATATTAAACTTTCTTTTTCATTATTATGTAAAAATAGTCCATAACTTACTTCAACACCAGTTCTTCTACTGATATTTTTTTTACCTAAGAATAAGAGTTCTTGTGTATAAAATCTAGAATAAGTATCATATTTTAATTGATAAACATCTTTTGTATATTCAACATATAAATTTTTTAGTGAACCATTACTTAAATAATATAATGGTTTTAACCCTAATTTCATTTTTTGACTATACTCTTCTATTTTAGTAGTATTATTTTGGTAAGTTTTTAAATCTTCTTGTTCTTCACCTTGAGGTTGCTCATAATCAAAATACAATGTATCAAAAAGATTTCCTTTTATACCAGTTGTTTTAATCCCTTGTGATACCTCTTGGGTATCACTATCTGTAAGTGAGTAGTTTTTATAATAAACACCAATTTCTGAACTATATAAGTTTGTACATATTAATGTACTTAGTAAAGTTAGTTTAGTGATTGATTTTAAGTTTGTAGCCATTTTTTCTCTTTATTTTAAATTTTTATTTAGAAATTATATAAAATAAAACTTAAAAAATATCTTATTTAATTCCTATATATATTTTAAGATTATTTTCATTTTCATAAACTTCAAAATCACTTTGATACCTTCTTTTTAGATCTTTATTTTCTTTGAAATATTCCCAAATATCATTCCACATATCAGATACAATATCTGGTAATTTTCCATTTTTTTCAAAAAGTATATATTTACCTTTTTTTATTATTACAGGATTGTATTTTTTTATATCTTTTCTATTTATTTCAACACCAATAGTTACAGTATAATTTCCATTTTGATCGGATTCATAATCACTGTATACTGAATATATTAATGAATCTGGTTTTTTATGTTCTATTTTTGATACTATTTTATTATTAAAAAACTCATTCCAAAGTAATGGTATAGTTGTTGATGCTTTAGAATTATTTGTATTTATACAAATACCTACGATTGTTTTTTCTGTTAAATTAACTTTTGAAATATTCAAGAAAATCCTTTTTTATCAATTATTTGATACAATAACAAAAAATATATTATAAAGAGATATTATGTCTAAAAAACAAAAAATAATTGTAGGTATGAGTGGAGGGATTGATTCTTCAGTTACTGCATATTTACTACAAAAAGATGGTTATGAAGTAGAGGGTTTATATATGAAACTTCATGATACTGTAGATGGCTATCATGAACACAATATAAATAATATTAAAAAAGTATGTGAGCATTTAGATATAAAATATCATATTTTAGATATTAGAGATAAATTTAAAAAAGAGGTTTATGATTATTTTGTAAATTCTTATATAGATGGTATTACACCAAATCCATGTGTAAAATGTAATAAAACTATTAAATTTGGTGCAATGATAGATAAGATGAAAGAGTTAGGTGGTGATTTTTTAGCAACTGGTCATTATGCAACTAGTGATGGAGAGTTTATATATTGTGCAAAAGATAAATATAAAGATCAATCTTATTTTTTAGCTCAAGTTTCAAAAGAGGCTTTAAAGTTTATGATGTTTCCAATGTCACAATATACAAAAGAGTATATTGTAAATATGGCAAAAGAGTTACCATTTTTAAGTGATATTGCAAAACAAAAAGAATCTCAAGAGATATGTTTTGTACCAAATGTATATACTGAGATTTTACAAAAGCATACAAATATTGATCTTCCTGGAATTACATTAGATAAAGATGGAAATGAAATAGGAACTCATAAAGGTTATATGCACTATACAGTTGGAAAAAGAAAAGGATTTTATGTACATGGAGCTCATGAGCCACATTTTGTAATATCTCAAGATAAGAAAAATAATACCATAACAGTTGGAAAAAAAGATGAACTTTATGTAAATGCAGTTAAGATTGATAATTTAAATATGTTTATTAATGATAGTGAATTTAAAGCACAAGTTAAATTAAGATATAAAAGTAATAGTGTTAATTGTAATGTAATTGTAAATAATGATATTGCAATTATTAAACTTCAAGAGAAAGTATTTGGTGTTGCATTAGGACAAGTTGCTGTACTTTATGATGATTGTAAAGTAATAGGTAGTGGTTATATTATAAATACTAAAACAAGCTAAAAGTAAAGATTTGCTATAATCGCAAAATATAATAAATATAAAAGGAAGCATTTATGAAAGAATATAAAATAGTAAGTGGTACAGCAAACCCAGAATTTGCTAAAAAAGTAGCCAAAAATCTAGGTACAAAATTAGTTGATGTAAAAATTAATAAATTCTCTGATGGAGAAATTGATGTTAAAATTACAGAATCTGTAAGAGGGGCAGATGTTTTTATTATTCAACCAACATGTGCACCAACAAATGATAATTTAATGGAATTATTAATTATGGTAGATGCTTTCAAAAGATCAAGTGCAGCAGAGATAAATGCAGTAATTCCTTATTATGGATATGCAAGACAAGATAGAAAAGCAGCTCCTAGAGTTCCTATCTCTGCTAAATTAGTAGCAGATATGCTAGAAGCTGCAGGTGTAGATAGAGTAATTACTATTGATCTTCATGCTGCACAAATTCAAGGATTCTTCTCTATTCCTGTTGATCACCTTTTAGGATCAATTTTATTTATAGATTATATTCAAGAAAAAAATCTTAAAAACCCAATTATTGCTAGTCCAGATGTTGGTGGAGTAGCACGTGCTAGAGCATATGCTGAAAAACTAGGATATGATTTAGTAATTGTAGATAAAAAAAGAGAAAAAGCAAATGTTTCTGAAGTTATGAATATAATTGGAGATGTTGAAGGTAGAGATGTAATTATTTTAGATGATATGGTTGATACTGCAGGTACTCTTACAAAAGCTGCAGATGTATTAAAAGCAAAAGGTGCAACTTCAGTTATGGCTTGTTGTACACATGGTGTTTTATCTGGACCAGCATTTGATAGAATAACAAATTCAGCTTTAGATGAACTTGTTATTGCTGATACTATTCCATTAAAAGAACCACACGATAAAATTACTGTTTTAACAGCTACAAAAATCATGGCAGACGCGATTCATAGAATACATTCACATGAATCTATACAAAGTATATTTATATAGATTTAAGTTTAAACTAAGTATAATTGCGAAACTTTACATTTCTTAAATGGAATGTATTATACAAAAAAGGAAATAAAAATGAAAAAAATTATATTATCAACTATAGCTTGTGCTACAATTGTACTAGCTAGTAATGTTCCAGAATTTGAATTCTCACCAATGCTTGGAATATCAGATTCACATGATAGATTAAAATTAGACAATGATAAAGATGCTGGATTAACTTTAGCTATTAAAGATAATTATACATTCTTTGATCAAACTGAATTAGCTTACTTCTTTACAAAAGATACAGAGTTTAAATCAGCTCCAGGAACAACAAATACTCATAGATTTTTATTAAGTGGTGTAAAAAACTATTCTTTAAGTGATAAATCAGCATTATATGCACTTATTGGTGGTGGTTATGAAAAAATTTCTGATGAAGCAAATGGTGTAACATCTGGACCGGCATTAAACTGGGGTGGTGGTTTTAAATATAAAGTTACAGATAGTATTGCACTTAAAGCAGAAGCTAGACAAATTTTTACAGATAAAGACTTTAGAGAAAATAATGTTTTATATAATTTAGGTCTTGCAATTCCATTTGGTGGTGAAGCAAAAAAAGCTGCTCCTAAAAAAGCTCAATCTCCTAAAGTAGAGAAAAAAGCTGCAGTAACACCTGCTACAAATAAAGCAGAAACAAAATCTATGATCGATATGAACAAAAAAGTTGTTTCTCATTTTGACTTTAATAAAGCCGTTTTAAAAGATGCTGATAAAGCTAGATTAAAAGAATATGCAACATATTTAAAAGCATTCCCTAATGCTAAATTAGTTGTTGAAGGTCATACAGATTCTACAGGTACAGAAGCTTATAATAGAAGTTTAGGTGGTAAAAGAGCAATGGTTACTAAAGAATATTTAGTTGACTTAGGTATTGAAGCTTCAAGAATTAGAGTTGAATCTTATGGTTATACTATGCCAGTTATTGATAATAAAACTCCTGAACATAGAGCTATGAACAGAAGAAGTGAATTAAAAGTATATAGATAATATATTATTTCATTTCATAAAAACTAAAAGAATTTACTCTTTTAGTTTTTATAACAACCTTACAAAAACAATATAAAAACTCCCCTAACAAACCCTTAACAAATTTTTAGATATAATCGCATATATATAATATCATTAGGATAAAATTTGCAAAAAAATATAAGAAATTTCTCAATAATCGCCCATATAGATCATGGTAAAAGTACATTAGCTGATAGAATAATACAAGAATGTGGTTCTGTAGCAGATAGGGAGATGTCTGCACAAGTTATGGATACTATGGATATCGAACAAGAACGAGGTATCACTATTAAAGCTCAAAGTGTAAGACTTGATTACATAAAAGATGGAGAGCATTATATACTTAACTTAATTGATACTCCAGGACATGTTGACTTTTCATATGAAGTGAGTAGATCCCTAGCTTCATCTGAAGGTGCTTTACTTATTGTAGACAGTACACAAGGTGTAGAGGCTCAAACTATTGCAAATGTTTATATTGCAATGGAAAATGACTTAACTTTACTTCCTGTTGTAAATAAAATAGATCTACCTTCAGCAGATCCAGATAGAGTTTTAGAAGAAACAGAAGATACTATTGGACTTGATTGTACAGAACATAATCTAATCTCAGCTAAAACTGGTCAAGGTGTTAAAGAGCTAATTGATGCAATAGTAGATAGAGTTCCACCACCAAATGGAGATGAAAAAGCACCAACAAAAGCTTTGATTTATGATTCTTGGTTTGATAACTATTTAGGAGCATTGGCATTGGTTCGAGTTTATGATGGTAGTATAAAAAAAGGTCAAACATTAAAAATGATGAATACAAAAGTAGAACATAAAGTACTTGACCTTATGTATCCACATCCAATCCATAAGAAAAAAACACCAGAGATTAAAACAGGTGAAATAGGTATAGTTATACTTGGACTTAAAACAACTGATGGTGTAGAAGTAGGGGATACAATAACAGATGCAAAAAATCCAACCGCTGAAATTATTGATGGATTTGAACCAGCAAAACCATTTGTATTTGCTGGTATTTATCCAATAGATACAGATAAATTTGAAGATTTAAGAGATGCTTTAGAGAAATTAAGACTTAATGATTCTTCACTTTCATTTGAACCAGAAAGTTCAATGGCACTTGGAAGTGGATTTAGAACAGGATTTTTAGGTATGCTTCATATGGAAGTTATAAAAGAAAGACTAGAAAGAGAGTTTAATCTTGATCTAATTGCAACTGCTCCAACTGTTGTATATAAAGTAAAAACAACTGGTGGTGATGAACTTACTATTGAAAACCCATTTGAATTACCTGCAGTTAATAAAATAGATACTATTTATGAACCATATGTAAAAGCTACTATTTTATGTCCTGATGAATATTTAGGAAATGTTATAAAACTTCTAAATGATAAAAGAGGAATTCAACTTAAAATGGATTATATCAATCCAACTAGAGTATTACTAGAGTATGATATCCCTATGAATGAAATAGTTATGGATTTTTATGATAAATTAAAATCAACTACAAAAGGTTATGCATCTTTTGATTATGAAGTAGTTGGATTTAGACCTGGAGATTTAGTTAAACTAGATGTTTTAGTTGCTGGTGAACCTGTAGATGCTCTTAGTATTATTGTACCAAAAACAAAAGCAGTTTCAAGAGGTAGAGTATTTGTAAAACAATTAAAAGAACTAATTCCTAGACAACTATTTGAAGTTGCAATACAAGCAAGTATTGGAAAAGATATTATTGCTAGAGAAACAGTAAAATCTACTGGTAAAAATGTAACAGCAAAATGTTATGGTGGAGATATTACAAGAAAAAGAAAACTTCTAGAAAAACAAAAAGCTGGTAAAAAAAGGATGAAAGCAATAGGTAAAGTATCTATTCCTCAAGAGGCATTTATGTCTGTTTTAAAACTAGATTAATAAGTAATATTAATATTATAATATAGATTATTGATATAACAAATTCTTAATAATTATATGTTAAAATCTCTAAAAAATTAGGGGTTTTAATATATGTTCAACACTATAAAAAATTTTATAGAATCAAAAAATTTCCAAAACTTTATTATTAGTTTAATTATCTTAAATGGTATAACAATGGGACTTGCAACCTCAAGTTCAATAATGGATACTTATGGTAGTTTAATACACAATTTTGATATTTTTGTATTAACAATGTTTACTATTGAGATAATTTTAAGAATTTATGTAAATAGATTATCATTTTTTAAAGATGGTTGGAGTTTATTTGACTTTACTATAGTTGCTATTTCACTGGTTCCTACATCATCAGGATTTGAAATACTTAGAATATTAAGAGTTCTTAGATTATTAAGATTAGTAACAGTAATACCACAAATGAGAAAAATAGTATCTGCATTAATTAGTGTAATACCAGGTATGGCTTCTGTTGCAGCATTAGTTATGTTGTTTTTTTATATATTCTCAATTATGGCAGTTCAACTTTATGGAGAAACTTTTCCTCATTGGTTTGGAACTTTAGGTGAGTCTTTTTATACATTATTTCAAATCATGACTTTAGAATCATGGTCAATGGGAATAGTGCGACCTATAATGGAAGTACATCCATATGCTTGGACTTTCTTTATACCATTTATTTTTATTGTTACATTTATAATGATCAATTTAATAATAGCAGTAGTTGTAGATGCAATGGCAGAGATGAACTCTTCTGAAGAGAAAAAACTAGAAAACAATATTAAAGATGAAGTTAAAAGTTTAAAAGATGAGATAGCTCAATTAAAAGAGCTAATTATTAATCAAAATAAAAGAGATTAAATCTCTTTTATTGTTAGAACACTATTAAGAACAGTGTCCACCACCACAACATCCAGATGATGCTTGTGGTTTCATATCAACAGCAATTAAAATGTTACCATTTTCTTCTCTTGCTTCAAAAGAATGTTTTTGACAAAATTTTGTATTCATGTGATTTACCATAAGATTTGCTTGTAAAAGTGCTTCATCTTTAGAATCAAACTCTTGAGTATTTTCATATGCACTTCTTTTAAAACAGCCACACTCTTTTTCTACTATAATTGTACTCATGTACTCTCCTTAAATATAATTAGGGAAATATATCATATTAATATTAAACAATTATTAGCTAAAATAATTATAGGGTAACTCTAAAAATAAATATAATATAAGGTATATAATGAGGTGTATAACTTGTGAAAATATCTCTTTATCAATTATATGTAAAAATTGTCAAAATAATTTTTTAAATATATCTTTACAAAAAAGAGAGTTAGAGAAAGATTTTTTTGTATATAGTTTTTATAAATATGATGAGATAAAAGATCTATTAAATGCAAAATATTATTTTTTTGGAGATAGAATATTAAATATATTAGCAAAACTTTCATTTACTAAGTTTAGTCAAAATTTCAATTTTGATAATATTGTTTATGTTATACCAATAGATGATGTTGCAAATAAAACATTTTCACATAGTGCAATTTTAGCTAAACATATGAAAAATAGATATATAAAAGTAAAATACAATTGTCTAAAAGCACAAAATAAAATAAAATTTGCTGGTAAAAGTTTAGAGTATAGAAAAAGAAATAAAAGAGATTTTAAATATACTTATAAATCAAATATAAAAGTAATTCTAGTAGATGATATCGTAACAACAGGTCTTACAATACTAGAAGCAAAAGAAGTTTTAGAAAAAAATAATTGTGAAGTTTTATTTGCTTTAACCCTAAGTGATGCAAAAATATGTTAAAATGCGAAAATAAAAGGATAGCAATTGATAGCAATAGTTGATTATAATATGGGTAATCTTGCAAGTGTATTAAATGCATTAAAACTAATAGATGCCCAAGCAGTTATAGAAAGTAACCCAGATAACTTAAAAAATTATGATAAAGTTATACTTCCTGGAGTTGGAGCATACAAAGATGCAATGGAACACTTAAAAGATACTGGAATGTATGATGCAGTTAAAGAGTTTGCATCTAGTAAAAAACCTATGCTAGGTATTTGTTTAGGTATGCAACTGTTGTTTGAATCATCTGAAGAGTTTGGAGAGACTAAAGGTTTAGGATTAATCCCTGGACATGTAGTAGCTTTTGATAAGTCTAAAATGGATATGGATGAACATAAAATACCTCATGTAGGATGGAATAAAGCTTTTAATAAAAACTCAAAACTTTTTGAAGGATTAGAAAATCCTTATTTATATTTTGTACACTCATACCATGCAGTTTGTGATGATAAATATACAATTGCTACTACTCACTACGGATATGATTTCGTAAGTGCCGTACAAAAAGACAATATATATGGTTTTCAACCACACCCTGAAAAATCTCATGACAATGGGATAGCTATACTTAAAAACTTCGTAAAATTATAATAGGAAAAAAAATGGAAATATTACCAGCAATAGATTTAAAAGATGGAAAAGCAGTAAGACTAAGTAAAGGTCTAATGGAAAGTGCAAAGATATACTCAGATGAGCCTTGGCAAGTAGCAAAAAGATTTGAAGAGTTAGGGTCTAAATGGCTTCATATAGTTGATTTAAATGGTGCATTTGCAGGTGAACCAGCAAACTTAGAACAGATCAAAAAAATTAGAGAAAATTGTAATCTAAAAATTGAACTGGGTGGTGGAATAAGAGATGAAGATACTATTAAAATGTATGTAGAACTTGGAGTTGATAGATTAATTCTTGGCTCAATTGCAGTAAAAGATCCTCAATTTGTAAAAGATATGGCTGCTAAATATCCAATTGCAGTTGGTATTGATGCAATGGATGGAATGGTTGCAGTTGAAGGTTGGGCAGAAGTATCTACTATGAAAGCTACTAATCTAGCAAAAGAGTTCGCTCAAGCTGGTGTTGAAGCTATTATTTGTACAGATATTAGTAAAGATGGTATGCTTTGTGGTGTTAATGTAAACTGGACTGAAGAAATAGCACTAGCTAGTGGAGTTGATACTATTGCATCTGGTGGAGTTAAAGATATAAATGATATTGTAAACTGTAAAGAAAATGGAAATATTGCTGGCGTTATTGTTGGAAAAGCATTTTATGAAGGTACTTTAGATTTAGAAGAAGCATTTAAAGTTCTATAGAAGATGAATAAAGAACTAGTAAATTTTATTGTCAAAAAATATCTAAAATATGATAATAAAAATCCATTTATAAGTATTAGTGCTATATTAGCATTTGTAGGAGTTGCTATTGGTGTTATGGTACTAATTTTAGCAATGGCTATTATGAATGGAACTAGTAAAGAGTTTAAAGATAAGCTTTTTACTATGAATTATCCACTTACTGTTTATCCTCAAATAAATGGTGCAGTAGATAAGACAATACTAAAAAAACTAGAAGAAAAATTTCCAAATTTAATATTTTCACCATATATTAGTTCTCAAGTTATGTTACAAAGTAACAATGAGATGAACGGTGGTATGATATTTGGAATCGATCCAATAAAAGAAGCAAAAATCAATAAAATATTTAATAAAGCTTATGATGAAAATAGTAAGTTTAATAAATATGACCTAATAGTAGGGTCTGGAATAAAAGATAATATGGGATTATTTCCTAATCAAAAAATAACTCTATTTTTTACAACTTTAAACCCTAGTGGTTTTTCACTTCTACCAAAAATGAAAAGATTTACATATACAAATAGCTTTAAATCTGGACTAACTGCATATGATAATTCATATATGTATACATCAATTGATGCACTTAGAACTATACTAAAAAAGCCAAAGAACTCATATGATGGGATACATATTTATACAAAAGATCCAATACAAGATATAGAAAAAATAAAAGAGGTTTTACCAGTGTTTTCTGTTGGAGTTGTTGGTTGGTGGCAACAAAATGGAAATCTATTCTCAGCAATGCAAATGGAGAAAAAAGCTTTATTTATTGTGCTTATGTTAATAATCTTAATAGCTTCACTTAATATAATATCTTCACTTCTTATGACTGTTATGAGTAGACGAAAAGAGATAGCTCTTTTACTATCAATGGGAGCTTCAAAACAAGAGATAAAAGCTATATTTTTAAAACTTGGTATTGTAATTGGTATGGGTGGCATCATTGTAGGTGTTGCTTTAGGGTTTATATCTATGTATATTTTACAAAACTTTGATATTATTACACTTCCAGCTGATGTTTATGCTACATCAAAACTACCACTTGATTTAGAGCTTGTTGATTTTGTATCAATTTTAATAGGTTCAATATTTATAGTATTATTTTCATCTTATTATCCAGCTAGTAAAGCTACAAAAATAGATGTTCTTGATGTCTTAAGAAATGAGTAATTAAAGCACTTATATATTAGTATTTTTTAAGCATTTTTTAGTTATAATCTTTAAATTTTATAAGAAAACATCAAGGAAAATAAATGCCTAAAAGAGAAGATATAAAGACCATATTACTTATTGGTTCTGGTCCAATCGTTATTGGACAAGCGTGTGAGTTTGATTACTCAGGGACTCAAGCTACTAAAACTTTAAAAGAATTAGGATATAAAGTTATTCTTATCAATTCTAATCCAGCTACAATTATGACAGATCCAGAATTTGCTGATCGTACTTATATAGAGCCTATTACAGAAGATATGATAGCTCAAATAATCAAAAAAGAAAATGTTGATGCAATACTTCCAACAATGGGTGGACAAACAGCACTTAATGTTGCTACAACAATGTATGATAAAGGTATGCTTGAAGGTGTTGAGTTTTTAGGTGCTCATCCTGATGCTATTAAAAAAGGTGAAGATAGACAATTATTCAACGATGCAATGATTAAAATTGGAATGGATTTACCAAAAAGTAGAAATGCATATAGTGTTGAAGAAGCTATTGAAGTTGTTAAGGAGATAGGTTTCCCTGTAATATCTAGAGCTTCATTTACACTTGCTGGTGGTGGAAGTGGTGTTGCTTATAATATGGATGAATTTAAAATATTAGCTGCTGAAGGTATTAGTGCTAGTCCAATTAGTGAAATAGAGATTATGGAATCTATGCTTGGTTGGAAAGAATATGAAATGGAAGTTATCAGGGACAAAAAAGATAACTGTATTATTGTATGTTCTATTGAAAATGTAGACCCAATGGGTGTTCATACTGGTGATAGTATCACTATTGCTCCTGCACTTACTCTTACAGATAAAGAGTACCAAAATATGAGAAATGCATCTTTTGCAATTTTAAGAGAGATTGGTGTTGATACAGGTGGATCAAATGTTCAGTTCTCAATAGATCCAAAAACTGGAAGAATGATTGTAATTGAGATGAACCCAAGAGTTTCTAGATCTTCTGCACTTGCTTCTAAAGCTACAGGTTACCCTATTGCTAAAGTTGCAACACTATTAGCTGTTGGATTTACACTTGATGAGATTGAAAATGATATCACAGGAACAACTGCTTCATTTGAACCAGTTATTGATTATGTTGTTACAAAGATCCCTAGATTTACATTTGAAAAATTCCCTAAAGCAAACTCAACTTTAAGTACAGGTATGAAAAGTGTTGGTGAAGTTATGGCTATGGGTAGAACATTTAAAGAGTCTATGCAAAAAGCACTTTGTTCTATGGAAACAGGTATTGTAGGATTTGATTCAAAAAGTACAGATCTAAATCTAATCAAAAAAGAGATCAGAAGACCAAATGAACATAGAATATTATACCTAATGGATGGGTATAGAGCTGGTCTTAGTAATGAAGAGTTATTTGATCTATGTGCTATTGATCCTTGGTTCTTATCTCAATTTAGAGAGATATACAATATGGAATGTACAATCAAATCATCAAATATACTAACTGATGCTGCTCTTATGAGAAAAGCAAAAACATTTGGTTTTGGTGATGAGATGATTGCTAAACTTTTAGGTAAAACTGAAACTGAAGTTTATAATGCAAGAAAAACTTTAGGTGTAAACTTAGAGTACAACGAAGTAGATACATGTGCAGCAGAGTTTAAAGCTCTTACTCCATACCTTTACTCTTCTACAAATGTTACTATTTTACCAAAAATTGAAGATAATACTTCTAGTGATAAAAAAGTATTAATTATTGGTGGTGGTCCAAATAGAATTGGGCAAGGTATTGAGTTTGATTATTGTTGTTGTCATGCATCATTTGCTTTAAATGAGATGGGTATTAAAACTATTATGTATAACTGTAATCCAGAAACTGTAAGTACAGATTATGATACATCAGATATATTATATTTTGAGCCTATTGATTTTGAACATGTAAGAGGTGTAATTGAAACTGAAAAACCAGATGGTATTATAGTACACTTTGGTGGTCAAACACCACTTAAATTAGCAAATGCAATAGATGATATTGGTGGAAAGATTATAGGAACAACAGCAGCTGTTATTGATCTAGCTGAAGATAGAGAAAAATTTTCAACATTTGTTGAAAAAGCTGGTCTTTTACAACCTGAAAATGGAACAGCTGTTACTATTGATGAAGCAATAGAAATTGCAAATAGAATCACATATCCAGTATTAGTTAGACCATCATTTGTACTTGGTGGAAGAGGGATGAAGATTGTTTATAGTGAATCAGAGCTTAGACAATATATGGATGAAGCTGTTTCTGTATCAAATGATGCACCAGTACTTGTTGATAAATTCTTAGATAGAGCTATTGAACTTGATGTTGATTGTATCACTGATGGTGAAAATGTATATATTGGTGGAATTATGCAACATATTGAAGAAGCAGGAATCCACTCAGGAGATAGTGCTTGTTCTTTACCTCCTGTTTCATTAAGTGATGAAATTTTAGCACTTGTTGAAGAGAAAACAAAAGCTATGGCACTTGAACTTGGTGTTGTTGGTTTAATGAATACTCAATATGCAATCCATAATGATAAGATATACTTAATTGAAGTAAACCCAAGAGCTAGTAGAACTGTACCATTTGTTTCAAAAGCTACAGGTATACCTCTAGCAAAAGTTGCAACACGAGTAATGTGGGGAGAAAAACTTCAAGATGCCTTAAATGCTTATGATAAAACAGGTATTGTGTATGAAGAAAATGGTGTTTTAAAACCAAAATTAAAAAATCATGTTGCAGTAAAAGAAGCAGTATTCCCATTTAATAAACTAGGTGGGGCAGATTTAATATTATCTCCTGAGATGAAATCAACTGGAGAGGTTATGGGTATTGCATCTACTTTTGGTATTGCATTTAACAAAGCTCAAGATGCAGCTAAAAACTTCCTTCCAACTGATGGTGGGAAAGTATTTATATCTTTAGCTGATTTAGATAAAGAGTTTGCTGCTAAAATTGCATCATCTTTAGTTGAACTTGGATTTAGTATTGTTGCAACTGGTGGAACATATAAAGTTATAAGTGAAGCTGGAATTGAAGTAACAAAAGTAAATAAAGTAAGTGAAGGTAGACCAAATATCAATGATGATCTTACAAATGATGATATTGTATTAGCTATAAATACAAGTGATGGTGAAGAATCTAGTAAAGATGATGGTATATTAATAAGAAGTACAGTTCTTAGAATGAATGTTCCATACTTTACTACTGTAGCTGGAGCTATAGCATCTGTTGAAGCTATAAAAGCTGCAAAAGAAAACACTCTTGAACCAAAAGCTATTCAGGACTTTTTAGCTGAATAATTCACTAGTATATTTAACACAAACAGATACAACTGTTGGATTTTTATCAAGTGATGATAAAAAGTTAAATAAAATAAAAAACAGACCTCTTAAAAAAGAGGTCTTAAGTGTAGTAAATAGATTTTCTACACTTAAAAAACTAACACGAATACCAAATAGATACAAAAACCAAATAAGAAGATCAAAAACTACTTCATTTATATATCCAAATAAAAAATCATATAGAGTTATATCTCAAGATTCAAATCATATTAATTTTATAAATAAATTTAAAATAATGTATTCAAGTTCTGCAAATGAACATAATAAAAAGTTTGATGAAGATTTTGCTTATAATAAAAGTGATGTTGTAGTATATACAAATAAAAATTTTGAAGATAGTTCATCTTCAAATATTTATAAAGTATCAAATAGTAAGATTAAAAAAATAAGATAATTTTTATTCCTCTTCCTCTTGTTGTAGATTTATAGAATCGATAATTTGGTTTTTGAATTTTGTATCTTCTAATTGTTGTTTTAGAAACTTATTTTCCTCTTTTAAAGATATATAATGTGCATATAGTCTATTTATATCTTTACTTATATAATATATATTATTTCTCAAGTATATTTTTGGGAAAAATAGTATAAATGATATTAAGATAAACCCTAGAACAATAAAAAGAGATGTTTTAAAGTCTAATTCAAAGCTTTTTTTATTTTTAGTCAATTTTAAATACCCTCATTTTTGATGATCTAGATCTTGGATTTTGTTTAATCTCTTGTTTTGTAGGAATTATAGGCTTTTTAGTTAATATTTTACCTATTTGGTTGTTGTTTCCACATTTACATCTCATAACATGGCTAGGACATATACATTTTGTTGCCCATGCTTTAAAATTATTTTTTACAATTCTATCTTCAAGTGAATGAAAAGATATAATTGTAACTAAACAATCTGATAATTTAGCATTTTTTATAGAGTCAAATAACTCTTGTAATACTCCAAGTTCATTATTTACAGCTATTCTAATTCCTTGAAATGGTAAAGTTGCAGGGTGTAGTTTACCTTTATGCATATTTTTTTCAAGCATAGTAGCTAATTCAATAGCAGAATTAAAAGGTCTATTTTTTATAATTAAATTAGCAACTTTTTTATACTCTTTTACTTCACCAAACTCTTTTAATATATGCTCTAAATCTTTTTGTGAGTATTCATTTACTATTGTTTTTGCTGATAGTTCTTGATTTTGATCCATTCTCATATCTAAAACTTCACTTTTAAAACCAAATCCTCTTTCATCTTTATCTAGTTGCAAAGATGATACTCCAATATCAGCTAAAATACCTCTAATTGGCATATCTTTAAATTTTGAAATAACATCTTTGAAATTTCCTTTGTTAAATATAACTCTACTTGAGTATTGGCTTAATCTTTGTTTTGAAAAATTTAAAGCTTCATCATCTTGATCGTTACAAATTAGTTTTATATTTTCATTTGATGAAATAATACCAAATGAGTGTCCAGCGTACCCAAGAGTACAATCTATAATATAACCATCATTTATATTAGAAAAAACATCTAATACTTCATTATATAGTACGGGAATATGTGGAATAGTGTCTGACAAAAAATTACCTTTTTTATTAATATTTTATAATTATATCATAAAATGTATAGATTTCTAGCCTGAAATGACTATTTTTAGGCTTCTTTTAGCTAAATTAAAGCTTTAATACTATAAAGTTATATGAATTAAACATTAAAGGAAATAATTATGAATAAAGCTGAATTTATCGATGCAGTAGCTGCAAAAACTGGTTTATCAAAGAAAGATTCTAAGGCTGCTTTAGAAGCATCATTAGAAGTAATAACAGAAACATTAGCAAAAAGAGATACAGTATCTTTTATTGGTTTTGGTACATTCTCTACATCTGAGAGAGCTGCTAGAACTGCTAGAGTTCCAGGAACTGGTGCTGAAGTTAAAGTACCTGCTACTACTGTTGCTAAATTTAAAGTTGGAAAAGCTTTAAAAGACGCAGTTAAATAATAACACTCATATATTAAAAGCCTAACTCTATATTTAGAGTTAGGCTTTTTAGTTTATAAAAAAAGCCAGTGTGATGGAATGGTAGACTTGGCGGATTCAAAATCCGCTGCCCTCGGGCGTGTCGGTTCGAATCCGACTACTGGTACCACTTAGCATATATTTTATATCTTTTTAGGTATAATATTATATGAATACAAAACGAAACTTTATACAAAATCACAAAATAATCCCATTTACATTTAGACAAAATAAATATGACTTTATAGTTACAGAACTTCCTTTACAAGAGTTTGGAACTACAGGTAATAATATAATACTAAAAATCAAAAAAGTCTTTATGACTACATGGGAGTTACTTTCATATATATCTGATAAGTTAGATATAGATGAACACAAAATCGGATATGCAGGATTAAAAGATAAAAATGCAACAACTACACAATATATATCAATACCACAAATAAAAGGTAATATAAAAAAACTACTTGATAATAAACAAGTGGAAGTTTTAGATATAAAAAAAAGTAAATCAAAACTAAGTATTGGAGAGCTAAAAGGTAATAACTTTAAAATCACACTTCATGATGTAAAAGAGGAAAATATTACACAAATATACCAAGTTTTATCAAAAATACAAAAACATGGAATACCAAATTATTTTGGTTATCAAAGATTTGGAGATGATTACAATTTTGAACGAACAAAAGATGTTGTTTATGGAGAAGAGGTTGTTACAAATAAAAAAGTAGAACACCTTTTAATATCAGCATATCAAAGTTATTTTTTTAATTCATGGCTTAGTAAAAGAGTTGAATTATCAAAAGAGCAAGGTCTAAATAAACTAGAGATACTAGATGGAGATCTATTTTTTGATAAAAATAAAAAAATAGTTACTGGATTATTACCAGGAAGAAAAGTAAAAAGAAGTACATCAAAAGCTTATGAGATTGAAAAAGAGTTTGATGATCCTTATATTCATGCAAAAGGTTATAGAAGAGAAGCTTGGGTAAAAATTGAAAATCTAAAAAACAAATATCATAAAGATGAAGAAAAACTAGTTTTAGAGTTTGATTTACCAAAAGGATCTTATGCAACTGTAGTGATTGAAAATATTGCAAATGCTAATTTTAAGTAAATTGAATATTTTAAGTTATAAATAGTATAATTAAATATATGGTATTTTAAAAAAAGGAAATATATGAATTGGGATAATATTAAACAACAATTAACAATATTTTTAAAACAAGAAGTTCAAAATACAGGACTAGAAAAAGTAGTAGTTGGTATTAGTGGTGGACTTGATAGTGCAGTAGTTGCTATACTATGTAAAGAGGTATTTGGAAAAAATATGAGTGGAGTTCTTATACCTTCTAAGTTTTCTAGTAAATCAAGTATAGACGATGCAAAAGAGTTATGTGAAAAATTTGATATAGATTATGAGATTGTAGATATTACACCAATGATTGATGGATACTTTTCAAATATAAAAGATGAAGCAACAGCACTTAGAATTGGAAATTTTAGTGCAAGAATGAGAATGTCTGTACTATATGATATAAGTGCAAGAGATAATTCACTAGTAGTTGGAACTTCAAATAAAAGTGAGATACTTTTAGGTTATGGTACTATTTTTGGAGATATTGCATGTGCTATTAATCCAATAGGTCAAATGTATAAAAGTGATGAGTTTGAATTTGCAAGATATTTAGGTGTTCCTGATTCTATTTTAAATAAAAAACCAAGTGCCGATTTATGGGAAGGTCAAAGTGATGAGGCTGAACTTGGATATACTTATGCCACTATGGATACAGTATTAAAAAAACTAGTTGATAAAAATATTTCAAAAGAAGAACTTATAAAAGATGGAGTTGATGAAAAATTAATTAATATGTTAGAATATAGAATTAAATCAAACGCTTTTAAAGGTAAACTACCAGCAATAGCAAATATAAAGTTTTAAGGAAAATAAATGAATAAAGAGATAGCTTTTTATAAACCATCAATTGATGAAAAAGAAAATGAACAAATACAAAGTGTTCTTCAAGGTAATTCTAAATCAAAAGTAGAAGAGCTTGAAAATGAAATTCAAGAGTTTATAGGATGTTCTCATGTAATATCTACTTATAACTCAACAGCTGCGATGCATCTAGCACTTAGTGCTATGAACCTAAAAAGAGCAGATAAAGTTTTAATGAGTGTTAACTCATTTCCAAACTTACCTGAAGTTGTAAGACATTTTGATGCAGAACCTATATTTATTGATATTGAATCAAATGGATTGAATATTGATTTAGATAAACTTGAAGATTATTTAGAAAATAATAACTCAAAAAAACTAAGAGCTGTTATGGTTACTTTTGTAGCTGGGGAGATTCCAGATTTAGAAAAGCTATACTCTTTAAAAGATAAATATGATATTACTATTATAGAAGATGCTTCAAACTCTTTAGGTGCTATGTATAATGATAAACTAGTAGGCAATCTAGGTGCTGATATGACAGTATTTGCAATGAACCCATCAAATGGTAAATCTACAGTGTCAAATGCAGGATTTATAGTAACAAATTATGATGAATTAGCAACTCAAGCTAGGTTATTAAGAACTCATGCTATTAACTCTACATTTGATTCTTATGGAAACTTAGATTATATATATGATGTTATTAATATTGGATTTAAATATGATATGACTGATTTAGATGCTGCTTTTAACCTTGCACAATTTTATAAAACAAATGATTTTATAGATAGAAGACAAGAGATAGCACAACTTTATACAAAAGAGTTAGAGGGCGTTGCACATATTAAACTACCGGATTTCTCTTCTGATCATCTATTTACACAATTTATTGTAAAAATAACTAAAAATAGGGATGGATTTGCAAGAGCATTAAAAGAGCAAGGTATATCTACAGGTCTTACTTATATACCTTTACATCTACTTACATATTATAAACAAAAATATAAACTAAAAATAACTACATACGGAAATGCATTGAGTACTTATGGTCAGATTTTATCTTTACCAATGTATCCATCATTAACAGATGAAGAGGTTGTTTATATTTGTGATAATATTAAAAAAATATCTAAAGAATGGATATAGGAAAATATTATTAACTCATATTTAAATAAATGGGTAGAACAATATCTGTTCTTCCCTAATATACTACAAAGACTTATATCTATTTGTATGTTTCCTGCTACTATTATTTATTGTATAGTTGTAGCTTATAAAAGATCTAGTGCTAAAGCTTTTGACTTTGGTGTTAATATTGTAAGTGTTGGAAACCTAGTAGTAGGTGGAAGTGGGAAAACTCCTGTTGTAATAGCTCTAGCTAAAAAAGAAAAGAATCCTACAATTATTTTAAGAGGTTATGGTAGAAGATCTAAAGGATTACATATAGTTAGCCAAAATGGTAAGATATTAGTTGATGTAGATACTTCAGGTGATGAAGCTATGCTAATAGCTAAATCTTTACCAAATGCTACTGTAATAGTAAGTGAAAATAGAGTAGAGGCAGTCTTAAAATCAAAAGAGCTAGGGTGTAATATTATATTTTTAGATGATGGATATAGACATCATAATATTAAAAAATTTGATATTTTAATTCGACCAAAAGATGAACCAACAAATCTATTTTGTCTTCCAAGTGGTGGATATAAAGAAACAAAGATGATGTACTCTTTTGTACCTTTGGTTTTAAAAGATGGAAGCGACTTTAAAAGAGTTGTTACATTTAAACAAGATAATAATATACTAGAAGAACTACCAAAAGATATTGTACTTTTAACTGCTATATCAAAGCCTCAAAGACTATTAGAATATTTACCCAAAGATATAGATTTAGTATCTTATCCAGATCATTATAACTATACTTTAGATGATATAGCTGCAATAAAAGAAAAATATCCAAATAGTATAATAATTACAACTGCAAAAGATATGGTAAAGTTAGATAAGTTTAATCTAGATAATATAATACTAATGGATCTAGAAGTAGAAATTTTAAAAGAGTTTAAATATAAATTTGATTAAGGGATAATATATGGAAAAACTATACGCTCCATGGAGAACACAATATGTATCAACACAAAAAGAGAAAATATCTGGATGTGTATTTTGTCATATTGTTAATAATCCTAGTAAAGATGAAGAGTTTAAAGTACTTTATAGAAGTGAAGATTTTTTTATAGTTATGAATAAATATCCATATTCTCCTGGTCATTTTATGATAATTCCAAATTTTCATACAGATAAACTAGAAGAACTTGATCCTAAAATATGGTTAGATATGACAGCAATGGCACAAAAAGGTGTAAGTTTACTAAAAGATGTAATTAATGCTCAAGGTGTAAATATCGGTATGAACTTAGGACAAATAAGTGGAGCTGGAATTGCTGAACATATACACTTACACTTAGTTCCAAGATGGATGGGTGATACAAACTTTATAACAACTATTAGTGATACTAGAGTATATTCTAGTAATTTTGATAAAATTTATCAAAGATTAAAACAAGAAGCTCCTAAATATTTCAATGAGAATTAATTTAGATGGATACTCTTTTGAAGTAATCCATAGAACTAATAAAAAAATAAAAAGAGTTGGGATTTTACTTGAAAATTCAGATGAAATTATAGTAAAAACACCACTTAAATTTAAAGTACACCTTTTAAAAGAGATCATATATTACCATAAAAACTGGATCTTAAGAGCAATAAACAAAGTAAAACCCAAAACACAATTTGATTTTGTATTAGGATCTACAATTCCATTTATGGGAAAAGATTGTAAACTAGAATTAATAGAAGATAAAAAAATTAAAAATATAAAAGTAGAGTTTAAAGATGATATATTTTATTTTAGACATAATCCTACTATAAAAGATTATCAAGAGTTTTTAGATGCACTAAAAAAGTTTTATAAAAAAGTATCAAAAGAGTATTTAGATCCTTTATTTGATGAGTGGTGTTTTAAAACAAAATTATATCCTAATAAAATATCATATAGATATGCTAAAAAACGATGGGGTTCATGCAGTTGGGATAATAATATATCATTAAATTATATGTTATTACAGTTTCCAATACGAGCAATAGAGTATGTAGTATTGCATGAATTGTGTCATATAAATGAGAAAAATCACTCAAAAAGATTTTATAACCTTGTATCACTTTATATGAGTGATTACAAAATGCAAGAAGAGATACTAAAGTCTAAGGTTTTTTAAAATTTATATTAAGCTAGTAAAATAGTTATATTTTATCTATAATAAAAGATATATTATAATTTAAGTAATAATAAACAAGGAGTTTCATATGACAATGAGAGTTGAGATCAAAGATCAATATATGCATAAATTTTAAGAATTGATAAATTCTTTACCAAAAGATGCAATAGTAATAAAAAATTCATTAGCAGATGAAATACAAAATAGAAGTGATGACTATCATACTGGTAAAATGAAAATAACACCTTTTATGGAAGGATTAGATGAAATAAGAGAGAATTTACTATCTCAACTTTAATATTAATAAAATCAGGTAGATTTAAAGATGAACTTAAAGTAATCATTGATTATATTGCACTTGATAGTGTAAATAGGGCATTAGATTTTTATGATACAGTGATCTATAAAATAAATAATATCCCAAATAACCCATTTATTTACAGATAAAATCAACAATTAAAAAATTAAAATATTAGAGAGTTAATTTATAAAGGATATATAATTCCTTTTGAAATAGATAATAAAAATAATAAGATTATTATACTTGGTATTTTAATAAAAATTTATGGGAAAATAAATAGTCTTATCTCTAAATAATTTACAAAACATAACAAAATAATAATAATTTTTAAAAGTTTTACTTTTTTAGATAAATTTTATGACAAATTGTCATATTTTAATAATAATACAAAATTTTATGATAAAATTCCAATATAAAAAGAACATATAGAAGGAAATAATATGAATGAAGATCAAAGAAAATCACTAGACTTAGCCCTAAAGCAAGTTGATAAAGCATTTGGAAAAGGTACTTTAGTTAGACTTGGAGATAAAGTAACAGAACCAGTAGAAGCAATCAGTACAGGTTCATTAGGACTTGATTTAGCTTTAGGTGTTGGAGGACTTCCAAAAGGTAGAGTTATTGAGATATATGGACCTGAAAGTTCTGGTAAAACAACACTTACTCTTCATGCAATAGCAGAAGCTCAAAAAAAAGGTGGAGTTTGTGCATTTATTGATGCAGAGCATGCTCTTGATGTAAAATATGCAGGTGATATTGGTGTTGATACAGATAATCTACTTGTATCTCAACCTGATTATGGTGAGCAAGCATTAGAGATCCTTGAAACTCTTATTCGTTCTTGTGCTGTTGACTTAATAGTTGTAGATAGTGTTGCTGCACTTACACCAAAAGTAGAAATCGATGGTGATATGGATGATATGCAAGTTGGTGTTCAAGCTAGACTTATGAGTAAAGCATTAAGAAAAATCACAAGTATTATGCATAAAACAAATACAACAGTTATATTTATTAACCAAATTAGAATGAAAATTGGAATGACTGGATATGGAAGTCCTGAAACAACAACAGGTGGAAATGCACTAAAATTCTATTCTTCTGTTAGACTTGATATTAGAAGAATTGCTACACTAAAACAAGCAGAACAAAGCATAGGAAATAGAACAAAAGTAAAAGTTGTAAAAAATAAAGTTGCACCTCCATTTAAACAAGCAGAGTTTGATATTATGTTTGGTGAGGGTATTTCAAAACTTGGTGAGCTTATAGATTATGGTGTTAAACTTGATATTGTTGATAAAGCAGGGGCATGGTTTAGTTATAAAGATAGCAAAATTGGTCAAGGTAAAGAAAATAGTAAAGTTTTCTTAAGAGATAATCCAGAAATTGCAAATGAAATAGAACAAAGAATTTTAGAAGCTATGGGTGTAGAAGTAGCTAAAAAAGAGGAAAAAAAAGCTAAAAAATAATTTTTGCTTTTATAATTAACCTACATACTGAACTAGAGCCATATAAGATATAGTTCCTACAAATATAGATATTAGATAGTTGTTTAATTTTATATGAAGTAGGGCTGTTATTGCTATGGCTATTAACTCTTTCGTTCCATATGGTGCAGTTGTAAAATCTACTTTTGCAAGAGTATAAAATATAAGTATTACCATAATCATAGCAGGAAAATTATTTGCTATAAATTTTATATAATGTGGTTGCTCTTTTTTTGCAAAAAATAGAAAAGGAAAAGCTCTTGTTATTATATTTGCAAAAGCCATAACTGCAATTGCTATATATATTTCATTATTATTCATCAAATTTTCCTTTAAATACAAAAAGTAAAATAAGTGAAAATATAATAGCAGCTATTAACATATTTGAAATTGGTATAAAAATAATAGCCAAAATAGAACTTATTGCACCTATTAAAAATGGTAGATAGTTTTTGTTTGATTTGTATTGTTCAATTGCAAGAACTACAAATAAAGCAGTAAGTGAAAACTCTAAACCATTTGTATCAAAACTAATATATGATGCAAATATAGCTCCTAAAGTAGTACCCAATACCCAATAAAATTGATTAAAAAGGCTCAATAAAAAGTAATAATATTTTTTATTTATATTTTCTTTTTCTTTGATACTTGTGATTAGACCGTATGTTTCATCTGTAAGTGCAAAAATCAAATATGGTTTTATATTATTAGTATCTTTAAATTTATCTAATACACTAAGTCCATAAAAAGCTTGTCTTATATTAACAAATAATGATGCTATAAATATATCAAATAATGCTAATTTAGCTGAAAAAAATCCAATAGCTAAAAACTGCAATGCCCCTGCGTATATAAAAATTGACATTAAAATCGGTATTATAATATCATATTTTAAACTCACCATTAAAAGTCCAAATGCAAACCCTAATATTGAGTAACCCATAAAAACAGGAATAGATACTTTAAATGCTAAGTTTATTTCTTCTTTATATTTCATAATAATATTATAGCAAATTATTATAGAATTTATAAGTAAATATTGGATATAATCGCGTATATAATAATTTAGGAGAATATAAGAATGGTATATATAGATAATGTTTATGCACAAGAAGTTATGGATAGTAGAGGAAATCCTACTGTTAGAGCTACTGTTATATTAAGTGATGGTACAAAAGAATCTGCAATAGTTCCAAGTGGTGCAAGTACAGGTAAAAGAGAAGCATTAGAGTTAAGAGATGGTGATTCTAGATATATGGGTAAAGGTGTATTAACAGCAGTTGAGAATGTAAATACAAAAATATCTGATGAATTAATAGGATTAAGTCCATTTAATCAAGCTGAAATAGATGCAACAATGAAAGATATTGATGGTACAAATAACTATGGAAACCTAGGAGCAAATGCAGTTCTTGGTGTATCTATGGCAGTAGCTCGTGCTGCAGCAGCTAGTCTTAAAATGCCATTATATAGATATTTAGGTGGAGCAAATGCAATGACTATGCCTGTACCTATGTTTAATATTATAAATGGTGGAGAGCATGCAAATAATAGTGTTGATTTCCAAGAATATATGATTATGCCTGTTGGGTTTGATGATTTTAAAGAGGGTTTAAGAGCAGTTGCTGAAATTTACCATAACCTAAAAAAGATTATTGACAGTATGGGTGAATCAACAGCAGTTGGTGATGAGGGTGGATTTGCTCCAAATCTAAAATCAAACGAAGAGCCACTAGAAGTTATTATGAAAGCTATTGAAGCTGCTGGATATAAAGCTGGTGAACAAATTGCACTTGCTTTAGATGTTGCTGCATCTGAACTTATTAATGATGCTGGACTTTATGTTCTTAAATCTGAAAATAGAGAGATTTCATCTGAAGAGCTTGTAAATTACTACGCTGATTTATGTGCTAAATATCCAATTGTTTCAATTGAAGATGGTTTAAGTGAAGATGATTGGGATGGTTGGAAAGTATTAACTGAAAAACTAGGTTCAAAAGTTCAACTAGTTGGTGATGATTTATTTGTGACAAATGCAAGTATTTTAAATGAAGGTATCTCTAAAAATATTGCAAACTCGATTTTAATTAAACCAAACCAAATTGGATCAGTAAGTGAAACTATGCTTACAATTAGACTTGCACAAAGAAACAACTATAACTGTGTTATGTCTCATAGATCTGGAGAGAGTGAAGATGCATTTATAGCTGACTTTGCTGTTGCCCTTAACTGTGGTCAAATAAAAACAGGATCAACTGCAAGAAGTGATAGAATCGCTAAATATAATAGACTTATTGATATTCAAGATGAAATCGCATATGCAGAGTATTTAGGGTCTTCACTTTTTACAAAATAGATTATGAATTTTAAAAATCTTAGGTTCTCTTATAAGTTTATTATGGTAATTATAGCTTTGGCTATTTTTACCATATTTTTAGCAAACTATTTTGCTACTTTACTTTTTTCAGGTAAAAACTCTTTAGAAACTTATGATACTTTAAAAACAAAAAAAGTACAATTAGAATATAAGATAAAACAATTGCAAATTAAAAATGCTAAATTGCAAAAAGATTATTTTGAATTAAAAAATTTGGAGCCAGAAAATGATTAAAATATTTAGTATAATTTTACTTCTTAGTATAAGTTTATTTGCAAGATTAAACCCTTTTGAACCTGATGTAAACTATACACCTGAAGAAAAAATACAAAACAACAATCCAATACCAGTAGAAAAACCTATTGTTACAAAAGATGATGGGACTAGAACTATTAAAGTTGAAGGGGCTGGAACAAAAAATCTTTTAGTCAAAGAAAATTCTAAAAAAGTTCAAGATCAAAAAGTAATAATAAAAGAAAAAATTGTAAAAGTAAAACCTACAAAAGAGGAACTATCAGCCTTATGTAAAGTAGAAAAAAATGTTCCTTCTATTATGGAATTAAAGAAAAAAGCTAAAGTAGAAGTAAACCCTATTTTAGTAAAAGAGAAAACAAAAATTATCAAACATTTTAACAAAAAGAGTCATGGTATAATCCCTAGAACATATAAGATTCTTCCATTTGTTACTATTGATACTGATTATAACTCTTTAAAAATAACTTCAAGACCTCAATATCATATAATAACTTATCATGCATTAAAAGCAAAAAGAAAAATAGCCTTTGATTTTAAAGCTGATGTTTGGTTTTATACAAGATATAAAGATTTAGCTTATGCTCCTGAATTTAAATCATATACAGTAGGTAATCATAAGAAAAAAGGGTTCTTTAGAGTTACTATTGAATTAAAAGAAAATATAAAAAATTATACTGTAACTATAAAAAATAATATAGCTACAATTACTCATAAATAAATAACTCTTATTTATTTATAACTTTTGATGGACTTATAAGATTTATTATTTTTATAAGTACCATTGAAACTATCACTTCTAAAATCGCAGATAAAATAAACACATAATAATAAAAGTTTGTAATAGAGTTAGCATTTAAAGCTAGGGTTGCAACAGCAACAATAAGTGTAAGTGGCATAGAGTGACTAAGCGCAAATAAGATTACACCTTTTAGCTTTAAATCTTTTATAAATAACATAGAAGATACTATTCTTAAAACAATCATAGCAAGTGTAATTAATAGAGCAGTTGTAACCAATGATGGCTTTAATAATGCAGATAACTCAAATGTTGTACCAACCCATATAAAAAATATAGGTAACAACCATCCAAATCCCATATGTTCTAGTTTATGAGGTAGTTTTGTATTATGTTGGAAAAATGTATTTATAAATACTCCAGCAATAAAAGCTCCAAGTGCAACTTCAAGATTTAAGTACAACATAATAGATATAAATACAAAAAAGATTGCCATAGATAGTCTAATATCTTGCTCGTATTTATCATATTTTGGCATAAGATATGTCTTAATACCTGGATACCACCATATAAGATTATGCATAAGTTTATATATTAAATATACTCCAATAAATACAAGAAGAAGTAGTATCAATGTTTCATAAAACTCTGCACCTAATCCATGTTCTAGTTTTGCACTTAAAACTGTAAGTATAACAATAGATACTATCTCACCTATAATACCAATAGTAATAGCCATATTTATCCATGATGTCTCACCATAGTCTTTTTTTAGTGTTGCTAAAAGCCCTATAGATATAAGTGGCATAGTTACTACAAATATATTTGCTAGTTCAAAATAGTATGTAAAAATTAGGGTTATAATATATAGTAAACTAACATATATTAAACCTTTTTGTATCATATCTTTAGAGAAGTTTAGTACTTGCCTTAAATTTACTTCAAGACCAGCTAGGAACATTAAATATAAAAATCCAAGTTCAGCAACAAGTGTAAATGTATGATTATGGTGGATAAAACCTAAGGCTAAGGCTATACTTCCTAATGTGATCTCTATAGGAATAGTTGGTATCTTACTTATTTTTGAAATAAGAGGTGATATGAATATAATAGCACTAAGTGTAAGAATAATTGCTATTTCATTACTCATAATTATTCCTTACAATAAGTAGCTATAGTAAAATCTCTTTTTTGTAATTCTTCAAGATCTTTTGATGCAACTTTTCCCTCTGTTGTAAGATAGTTCCCTACAACAATTGCATTAGCACCATATTCAAAGATCTTATATTGATCCTCTTTAAATGTATTTTCTCTTCCACCTGCAACCATTAACATAGTATTTTCACCTAAGATATCTCTACAAGTTTTAATCATATCAAATGCTTCTTGTTTACTTAGAGTGTTTGCTTTAATTGGTAAGGCATCATTTGGATGGAAAAAATTAATAGGCATAGATTTAGGGTTTAACTCTTTTATAGAGTTTATCATAGATATTCTATTTTCATAGCTCTCACCCATACCAAATATACCTCCAGTACAAAGATCAAGTCCAACACTTTTTGCATTTAGACAAGTTTCATATCTACTATCCCAAGAGTGAGTAGTACATATTTGATCATAATACTCTCTTGCTGTTTCTAGATTATGGTTATATTTATTAACTCCAGCATCTTTTAGTTGCTTTAGTTGCTCTTTAGATGCAGTACCATTACATCCTATGATATTAATATCAGGGATAGCTTTTTTAACAGCATGTGCTGCAGCACTAACAAACTCTATTCTAGTATCAGTTAGCCCTAAACCTGCAGTTACAAGACAATATCCTATTGCTTTATTTGTATAAGCTATTTTTGCTTCATTTACAATAGTATCTATATCTTTAAACTTATATCTATCAATATCGGCTTTATATTTTACACTTTGAGTACAAAACTTACAATCTTCACTACATGTACCACTTTCACAATTACATATAGCACATAAAAATATCTCTTTTTTTATCATTTTATTCTTCTTCTATCTATTATATACAAACTGTTTTGTTTGCCAAATATTATTTTTTAATACCTCTTTGAAGTAATAATCAATTACAAATTTATCATCTAAAATCTCTAACATAGCACATTCACTAAGTGGTTTATTTCTTGCACATAGTTCACCAGGATTTATAAATAAAGTATTATTTACATATTCATGTTCAAATTTATGTGTATGACCAAATATCACTATATTACTATCAGGTGTTAGATAGTTTGGTATATGCATAAGCTTAAAAGTTTCATTTTTTATTTTAAAATAGTATGGTTCTTTATTTATTTTATAATCATTTTGATACTGATATAGATCATAATCATTATTTCCAAATACACTTGCATAAACTAACCCAGAGTTTTTAAGAAGATCTAAATTCTCTTTGATCTCTAAATCTCCAGCATGAGCAATATAATTTGCACCTTTTGATTTCAATAAATCAATAGCATCTCTCATTAACTCAGTTTTTAAGTGAGCATCAGACATTAAAGCTATTTTCATAACTTTAGTCCTCTTTTTTCTTTTTAGTTGTTGTAGTTTTTGTTGCTGCTCGTTTTTTATTACCACTAGCTTTTATAGTTTTTGTTGTAGCTGTTTTTTTAGTAGTAGTTTTCTTTGTTGTTGTTTTTTTAGCAGCAGTTTTTTTGCCACCTTTTTTAGGTTGATTTTTTATTATTTTTTTAACTTCTTCTAAACTTAGTGCTTTTATATCTTGCTCATCTAACTCTTTTGGTAGTTTGTAGTTTTTCTTAGCATGTTTTATATAAGGACCAAATCTTCCAACAATTATTTGGATATCATCTTCAGGAAAATCTTTTAATAAAGCTTTTGCTTTTTCCTCTTTGATTTGTTTGATAACTTCTAATGCTCTTGGAAGCTCAATAGTATATGGATCATCCTCTTTAAGAGAAAAGTATTCAGATTTTACTTGTAAATAAGGACCAAATCTTCCAATTGCTACTTTTACATTATTTCCATTTTCATCAATACCCAATACTTTTGGAAGTTGAAGTAATACTAAAGCTTGCTCTAAAGTTATATTATTTACTGATATCTCTTTTGGAATAGAAGCTATTTTTGGTTTTTCTTTAGTCTGTTCATTTTTAACACCAAGCTGAACATATGGACCATATTGACCAACACGAGCAGTTATTTCAAGACCAGTTTTAGGATCATTTCCAAGTATTCTTACATCTGAAAATTTTGCTCTTGGAGCATTTTCCTCTTTATCTTGTACATTTTTTACAAAATCATTATAGAAATTTTGCATAACTGTTTGCCATGCTATTTTACCTTCTGCTATCTCATCAAATTGCTCTTCAACTTTAGCTGTAAATCCTAAACTTACAATTTCAGGGAAATGTTCAACTAAGAAGTCATTAACTACCGTACCTATTAAAGTAGGAGCTAGTTTTTTATCTTCTGTTTTTATTATATATTCTCTTTGTTGAATAGTAGCAATTGTAGGTGCGTATGTAGAAGGTCTTCCAATACCTTCAGTTTCTAGTTTTTTAACTAGTGATGCTTCTGTATATCTAGCAGGTGGCTTTGTAAATAACTGCTCAGCTGTTAATTTTGTTTTTTCAAATACTGTCCCTTTTTCAACATGTGGTAAAAATTTTTCAGTATTATCTAAAGCAGCTTCAGGATCATCACTACCTTCAGTGTATGCTTTCATAAATCCAGGAAATACTATTTTTGTTCCCTTTGCACTAAATTCATATTCACCTTTAGTTCCAGCTTTTATTTTATAAGTTGTATTAGCAACAACTGCTTGTGCCATTTGTGTGGCCATTGTTCTTTTCCATATTAAAGAATACAATCTAAACTGTGCATGATCTAGGTATTGTTCTACATCACTTGGTTTTAGTGCCATATTAACTGGACGAATTGCTTCATGGGCGTCTTGAGAGTTTCCTTTACCTTTGTAAACTCTAGGCTTACTTAAAGCATACTCTGCTCCAAACTCTTTTGTGATAACCTCTTTTGCTGCACTTGTAGCAAAAGTAGAAAGGTTTACACTATCTGTTCTCATATAAGTGATAAGACCACCAGTATGACCTGGTATACTTACTCCACCTTCATATAGTTGTTGAGCTATAATCATTGTTTGTTTTACACCAAATCCAGCTTTTCTACTTGCTTCTTGTTGTAAAGTTGATGTTGTAAATGGTGCTGCTGGGTTTCTTTTACTTTGTTTCTCTTCAATATCATCTAAAGTATAAGATGAAGCATTACATGAAGCTTCTATCTCTCTTGCTTGAGTTTCATTTTCAACTTTTGCAGTTTTTCCATTGATTTTTGATAATTCTGCTTTAAATTGAGGATTTTCTAAAATATCTAGTTTTAGTTTCCAGTATTCTACTGGTTTAAATGCTTCAATCTCTCTTTCTCTATCTACAATAATTCTAACTGCAACACTTTGAACTCGTCCAGCACTAAGACCATACCTTACTTTTTTCCAAATAAGTGGAGATAGTTTATATCCAACTGCACGATCAAGTATTCTTCTTGCTTGTTGTGCATCTACTAGGTTTTGATCTACATCTCTTGGATTTTCCAAAGCATGCATAATTGCAGTTTTTGTAATTTCGTGAAATACTATCCTTTTTACAGGATTTTTAGTGATTTTAAGTGCAGGGATTAAGTGCCATGCTATAGCTTCTCCCTCTCGATCCTCATCGGCTGCTAGGTATATAGTAGTGTCTTTATCAATATTTTTTTTCAATTCAGCGATAACTTTTGTTTTATCCCTACTTATCATATATTGAGGTTCAAAGTTATTATCTGGATCAAACCCAAGTTTTGATTTTGGAAGATCTCTTACATGACCCATTGAGGCCAATACTTTGTAGTCACTTCCTAGAAATTTTGATATTGTTCTTGCTTTTGCCGGAGATTCGACGATTACTAAATTTTTCACTAAATTACACCTAATAAGAGTTTTATATTTTGCAATGATAACATAAAAATTGTAAATTTGCTTTAAATGTTAGGTTTAATTAGCTATTTGCTATAATTCGTTTAAATTTAAAATATGGAACTTATATTGGAAAACTTACAGATATTTACAAATATAATACTGATTATGACTTTAGGTTGGTATTTAATCACCCTTTTACAATGGTATAACTACTCTTTAGAAAGAGTTGTTATAAAACATCACAAAATACAATGGCACTTAATATATTTTGTAGCACCTATTACACTATTTTATATATTGGACTTTTTATATTTTGCTGCTTATTTTTATGTAGTTCATCTGCCTTTATTTATATTATGGAATAAAAAGTTAGATAAAAAACTAGTTGTAACATCAAGGGTAAAAAGATTTTTAGCTATTTTATTATTTATCACATTTATTATTGATAGTTTATGTTACTTTTTACCTTCATGTTCATATGGAGTAATTATTCCACTATTTTTAACTTGGGCAATTACAACGGTACTTGAAAAGATATTCTTTTTATCATTTAAACATAAAGCTAAAAAAAGACTTCAAAGTATCAGAAACTTAGATATTGTAGCTATTACTGCATCTTATGGAAAAACATCAATTAAAAACTATCTATATCAAGTATTAAGTAAAAAGTTTAATACCTATATGACACCTAGAAGTGTAAATACTATAGGTGGTATAGTAAAAGATGTAAATGAAGACCTACCTTTAGATACTCAAATATATATAGCAGAAGCTGGAGCTAGAGCTAAAGGTGATATTGAAGATATTACAATGTTTTTAGAACCAGAATATACAATTATTGGAAGTGTAGGGGAGCAACATATAGAATACTTTAAAACTTTGGATAATATTATATATACAAAGATGGAGATTTTAAAATCTCCAAAACTAATAAAAGGTTTTGTACATGAGAGTGTTCCTATTAAAGAGTATGACACAATACAAAAGTTTCCAAATAAATTAAATATTACAAAAAGTGATCTAAATGGACTTTGGTTTGATCTAGAGGTAAATGGAAAAATTGAACATTTCCATGCTCCAATATTGGGAAGATTTAATGCTATAAATCTAACAGCCGTTATTTTAACATCTTTAGAACTAGGACTTAGTGTAGAAGAGGTTAAAATAGCTTTACATAATATAAGAGGTGTAGAGCATAGATTACATCTTAGTAAAGTAAATGATAAATTAATACTAGATGATAGTTTCAATGGAAACTTAGAAGGAATGTTAGAAGCTGTAAATATTAGTTCAACTCATATAGGTAGAAAAGTGATAATAACTCCAGGATTAGTTGAAAGTACAATACAAGCAAATACAACATTAGCAAAAGCTATAGATGATGTTTTTGATTTAGTTATTATTACAGGAAATTTAAATAAAGAGGTATTAAAAAACAATATAGATTCTAAAAAAGTGATTATACTTGAAGATAAAAGTAAAATGCAAGATATTCTTCAAGAACATACGCTAAAAGGTGATCTAATATTATTTGCAAATGATGCACCAAACTTTATATAAGTAAATTATTTACTATATAAATAAAAAAGGTCAAGAGTTTATCTCTTGACCTTTTTTTATTGAAAATGAGCAGCTTAAAACTCAAATCCTCCACCACTACCTTTATTCATACTTTCATATACAGCTTTTATATATATTTGTCTTGTTGGGCATGGTATAAATTCACTACACAATGAACATGAAGATAGGTTTTTATCATTTTGACATTGTTGAAGAACCTTTACTTGAACATCAAGTGCTAGTTCCCACTTATCTTTTTCTCTGCCGTTTATTGTATTATTATCTT
>Ga0256837_1000082_pt1 | contig 84051 bp, 92 predicted proteins | sample 4562384metaG_FD_185976 | JGI IMG/M metagenome (GOLD analysis project Ga0256837, IMG submission 185976) | Hydrothermal vent microbial communities from Guaymas Basin, Mexico - 4561-384 | ecosystem: Environmental > Aquatic > Marine > Hydrothermal vents | place: Mexico: Guaymas Basin | collected...
TGATGGGCATTTATCTTTTTTAGCTGATCTTCGTATGCGAACAGTCCTGGCATCTTTCTTTTCCTCTTCTTCTTGATTATCTATTTTACCACTTTTCTGGTTTGGGGTGGGTTTTTAGAGGTGCCCTAAAAGAATATCTATTGGTATAAGACTTTTCTTGCTTAGGGATTTCTTTAGATTTCAATACATCCAATATGTCGGTTCAAGAGTATTTTCCAAAATGCTGACAGAAGTGAGGCTGTAAAGCTCAGTTATAAAAAGCTGTTTAACGCTCTTTAAGTGTGTATTGACCCTTTCATAATTACTCCATCTTTTTATATAGATCACATCCATAATATTACCGCAAAAGATGGGGTATCTATTTTTTAGAAGCTAAGGCTACACCACCTCCACCTTCTCCACCACATCAAGCCCGAATCCGGCAAGTCCAACGAACTCGGTGTCTTTGTTCGTTGTAATGAGATTAATGTTCTTGATGCCGAGGTCTTTGAGAATCTGCGCACCCACACCGAACTCTTTTGCCTGTTCTGCCGAGATGGTCTTGGTATCGAGGAATACCAGTACGCCTCCGTTGTTCTTGAGGTACTCAATGGCATTGTTGAGGGCATTGAAGCGTTTATCATCCAAAATGAGGTCGATGTCGCTGCCGATGTTGTGGAACTTGACGTTGGCGGTCTCATGGATCTTGTAAAACTGAATGACCGTATGGGTTCTCTCAAGATGATCGGTATAAGTGTGTTTTTCTACCTTCATCCCTTTGAGAATGGTCTCTTCACTGCTTACTCTTTTGACCAGTTGCTCATTGGCAAGGCGGTATTCGACGATATCCGAGATGTAAACAATACAAAGGTCATGCTCGGCAGCAAACACTTTGAGGTCATCCATGCGCGCCATGGTACCATCCTCTTTGATGATCTCGCAGATCACCCCTACCGGTGCCAAACCTGCCAGTTTACAAAGGTCGACCGAACCTTCCGTATGCCCCGTACGTACCAGTGTTCCCCCGTCTTTAGCGATAAGTGGGAAGATGTGCCCCGGACGAACGAAGTCCTCCGCTACGGTTAAGGGATTGGCAAGTTTACTGATACAATCATCACGCTCTGCCGCGCTAATGCCTGTTGTTGCCGTAGCAGAGTCAATGGAGACGGTAAATGCCGTTTCATGGTTGGAGTCGTTACGGCTGACCATTGGCATAAGATCAAGCTTTGACGCCAACTCCTTTGTAATAGGGGTACAGATAAGCCCTCTTGCCTCTTTTGCCATAAAGTTGACCATCTCCGGAGTGGAGAAGGTTGCGGCATAGACAAGATCGCCTTCATTCTCTCTATCCTCATCATCCATCATAATGACCATCTTCCCGCGTTTGATCTCATCAATAGCTTTTTCTACACGTTGTATTGCGTCTGTTGACATACATAAATCCTCAAATATAGTGATGTTTTTTCTCTATAATTATAGCGACTCTCACATCATTTTTAGATTTTTTTCATTTTTTTCAAAAAACCCTTGACAAGCTTTGCAATTGGTGCTATAATGCCGTCCACATAAGCAATGAAGCTTATCCGATTGGGGTATAGCCAAGCGGTAAGGCAACTGGTTTTGGTCCAGTCATTCGGGGGTTCGAATCCCTCTACCCCATCCATTTGGATCTTCGGATTCATATACTTCTTTTAACTGTCGCGAGATAGAGCAGCTTGGTAGCTCGTCGGGCTCATAACCCGAAGGTCGGAGGTTCAAATCCTCCTCTCGCAACCAAATCAATTTAACCCACTCATTCAGATTATAAGTGAAATTCACCTCTAATTCCTTAGCAAACTCTTCGAAAAATACCTCATACGTCGTCTTATCAAAAGTATATCTTGTAGTATCACCTTATAACCTCCTTTACGTTACCATAATCGAAGTATAACGGGATACCTATGGAGGGATAAGGGCATTTTGGGTCGTTTCTTTTTTTAAAAATGCCTACTTAGCAAAAATGATGTGTGATATAGGCAATCGCCTCTTCTTTCGTATTGAACAGACCATCCATCTGCTTTTGATAGATATCTTCCAGTATCTCTTTGAATCGAGGAGAGGGTTTCATGCCAAGGGCGATCAAGTCTCGTCCTTGAATCAACGGCTTTAGAGGCTTTTCTTTTACCTCTAGCTCCTCTGCCCGTGAAATCAGCCATTTCCCGGAAAGATACTCCCTGCTTCCTGCTCCCTGCGCTTTTAGCTCTCCTCTACCAAAGTGGTCTGCAGTTGCGACAAGCACAAGCTCTTTAATGTTCACCTTGGTTGCCAGTCGTCTAATAGCGCCGTCTTTGGCTCCTTGTGCATAGAACTGCGAAGGTTTGAGATGATGTTCGACCAAAGGGAGAATAGTTTCGATGAAGTCGTGTTCATTGGTAAGACGGTACAGAAAGGTACGGGTAGGTTCGATACCGGCTTTTTCGTGACCGATCGCGCGGATATGCTTTGCGGAGTGAATAGTGAATAGTGAATGATAAATAGTGTTGGTATGCATTTCTTTCAAAATGCTTTTATTTTTGTTGTATTCTTGCCAATATACTATTTCACCATTTTCAAGCTCAATAGTCGTTGTAAGTGGTTTACCAAAGTCATGACATAGAACAGCGAACAAAAGCTTCAGCTTTTGTTTATCACTGATTTTTAATTTTTCATTTTTAATTTTTAATTCACCCTGCATGGCATCTAATGCCATCAGAGTGTGTACCCACACATCTCCCTCAGGGTGCCATTTTGGATCTTGCGGACACCCTATGAGCGCATGCAGTTCCGGGTAATAGCGCTTTGTAATGCCCCATTCACGCATCAGCTCAAAACCGACAGACGGTTTGGGTGCTTTGAGAAGGAGTTTTCTCCACTCTTCGAATATACGCTCTTTGGGAAGCTCTTCGAGCATACCTTCATCGACCATCTTTTGACAAAGCCTAGCTGTCTCCTGAGCTACGTTAAACCCAAAGCGGGCGGCAAACTGTACGGCACGGTAGACACGAAGCGGGTCTTCTACAAAGGTAGCATCATCAATATGTCTCAAAACGCCTCTTTTGAGATCATCGAAGCCACCGTATGGGTCAAGCACCTCACCGCTGATGATGTCATAGCCCATCGCATTAATGGTAAAGTCACGCCGCTTTGCCGCCGCTTTAAAGCTTAGTGTACCATCGACCGTCACATCAAAACCTCTGTGCCCTTTACCTGTTTTTTGCTCAGTACGTGGGAAAGAGAAATCATACTCCTCCTCTCCTACTCTCAGCTTGACGATCCCAAAACTCTTACCCACCTGATTGACACTGCCAAACGAGGAGAGTACCGCTTCAAGTGCCTCTAGCGTCTTTAGTCCATACACTTCAATATCATAGTCCTTAACCGCTTTTTCCATAAGCATATCACGCACGGCACCACCCACCAACATGGCACGTGCACCCTTACGGTGAAGTACTTCGGTGATCGTTCGTACTGTTTGCGGCAGATCGGTTCTCATCTATTTTCGTACGATCCTCATCATCGTATCCCCACCTTTTTGAAACTCATAAGCTGTTTTTTCAAGGCTCACATCATACCCCTTCTCTTGCAGGTACGCCATTACCGGTGTAACATAAGGAGACGACTCGCTTTGCAGTGTCACCAAAGGAAAAATACGCACCTCTTTTGACACTCTTAACATCTCCTCTATGGCTTCTTTATGGAATGCTTCATCCAGATGGTCACTGTAGAGAAAAAGCAGATGGGAACTGAGTGCCAGATCGAAGCTATTATCTTCGAACGGAAGATTTGGAAGCGAAGCGTTCACATAACGCCCCTCCTCTTGACCCTCCTCATAGTCCATCAAGAACTCCATCATCGCCTCAATGCGCATATCAAGCAGTGCTTCAGGGTCGGGGATGTTCTTCCAGACAAATTTGTCCATATTGGCTTTGACCTGTGCCATGACATCATCGGTCACATCATCGATACGCTGCATGATCTCCTTTTTACTATAAGCGTAAAGCGGGTCGATAGAGACAACTTTCCCTCTCTCCATATCGACCTCGGTATTGAAACTGCTCGGCCCGTCACCACAACCCAGGATCTTTTTGCTCTTGATATCCTCTTTGGAGAGGTTGAACATTGTCATATACTCTTTCATGCTGCGTCCCCACGGGACGATATTTTCCAGTTTCATTCACTATCCTTAGATGTAAGCACATCTTTTTTGTGTAATTGTACCAAATAAGCACTCAGATTGTACGTTACATTTTTTGAATGAACCATTGAAACGTTCCTGTAGTATACACTTCATCCGTTTCATTTTTAATTGTTCTACTTACACAAGTAGGAATAGCTTTGGCGATGTCTAATGAAAAATATCTATAACACTATGAGTAATGATCTTACTGTCATTCTTCTCCGGTAACTTTGTATATTTACAGTCTGTTATGATCTCTTCTACGATCATACGTATCGTTTTATTTGTTAGATGTTTTGTCTGACCGAACATGATACCCTTCATACTACCGCCATACGTACCTTTTTGGTAGCCATGAAGTGCTCGTTCGATCTCTTCGGCAGACATTTGGCGTACGATCTTCGAAGCATTGAGCGCTCTTCGCTCAAAATGTTCTCCGTGACACCCTCGACACGTTTGTGTCAACTCTGATGCGCTTGAACCGGAGATCATCCCTATGATCATCAATGTTATACCTATACGCTGTCGTTTCATCTGCCATCCTTCATCTGATTAAGACGATTTTATTACAAGATTATCTTCGTTTTCTTATAATTAAAGGCGATTTTTAAGATATATTTTAAGAAATTGGATTTTATTTTTTGATACACTTCTAAAAATCACCGCAGGAGTCATCATGATCCAAAACAAATTTTCAGAAGCGATGGCATTTCGACATGCCTGTAAAATCTTTGATGAAAAAAAGAAAATAGATGAAGAGACACTATACTATATTTTAGAAGCCGGACGTCTTTCTCCCTCTTCATTTGGAATGGAACCGTGGAAGTTTCTTGTTATCTCTTCTTCTACACATAAAGAGGCACTAAGACCACTCTGTTGGGATCAGGCACAGACCACAAGCTGTTCGCATCTCATTATCCTTCTTGCAGCAATAGAGAGTGTCAAACCGCAAAGCGGCATACCACAGCAGCGCTTTGCCAGACGTCATCTCTCTCCTGCACAGATCGATGCCTATATTTCACGTTACAGTAGTTTTTTAAAGGAGACGTTCGAAAGTGACGAGCGTACATTTGCATGGAGCAGTAAACAGTGCTATATTGCACTTGCGAATATGATGCAGGCGGCAGCATTCGAGAAAATAGACTCATGTCCGATAGAAGGATTTGAAAAAGAGAAGGTTGAAGCATATCTCAAGATAGATACGACCCAATATCAAGTTGCGGTCATAGTCGCACTTGGGTACCGTCAGAACGAGCAGGGAGAGCACTTACGTCTCCCCTTTGAAGAGGTTGTCACCTTTATGGAGTGATATTACTTAACGGTTGGTTTTCCTTTCTTGATCCAACCGTTCTCAATTCCGCCTTCAAGCTCATAAATATGCTTATACCCCATCTTGTCAAGCCCCTCTCCCAATGCTTTGGTACGGTTTGCATGTGCACAATAGATAATGAAAGGCTCATTCTTATCCTTTACAAGATGTCCTAAATTGAAGAACCACTCCGCAACATCGGCATTTCCCTGTGGTGTAAAGAACATCATCTTATGAGCGCCTTTAATGATCCCTGTCTGTTTCCACTCGCCCGGCGTACGGATATCGATCACCGGAACCCCTTTGGCTTGAAGCTTAAGCAGTTCATCTGCATTGATAGTTTTAAACTCTGCAAAGAGAGAGACACTTAAGAGTGAAAGTGTAAGTAGTATTTTACGCATAATGGTATCCTTTGTAATATGAATGAATGGTAGAAGTGTACTGGAGAAAGGTTAATAAGAGGATATGGGACCGTAACGATCCCATTGCAAAGATCAACTTGCTTTTTTGTTAAAGAGTTTCAGCAGGTCCGCTAAAGTCTGATGCATATCGCCACGATCAACGATCATATCGATAAGTCCATGCTCAAGCAAAAACTCCGAACGCTGAAACCCTTCAGGAAGGTCGACACCAACGGTCTGCTTGATCACACGCTGTCCGGCAAACCCGATAAGTGCGCCTGGTTCAGCCATGATGATATCTCCAAGCATCGCGAACGAGGCAGAGACCCCACCCATGGTCGGATCGGTCAGTACTGAGATATACGGAAGCCCTTTATCACTCAGACGTTTCAATGCCGCAGAGGTCTTGCTCATTTGGAGTAGTGAATAGGTACTCTCTTGCATTCTTGCACCACCCGATGCGGAGACAATGATAACACCGCACTCCTTCTCCATCGCACGGTTGACCGCTCGTACGATCTTTTCACCCTCGACCGAACCAAGACTTCCTCCCATGAAAGCAAAGTCAAAGACCACCAACTCCGCAGGTGTTCCTCCGATAGTACAGCTTCCGCTTACGACTGAGGAGGTTTTACCCGTTTTGGCTTTAGCCTCTTCAATACGTTTTTTATAGGACTTTTTGTCACTGAACTTCAACGGATCGACCGGAGCTAGTGAAGCATCATGCTCTTCAAAACTCCCTTCATCCGCGATCGATGCAATACGCTGATCGGCACTGATACGGAAGTGGTGGTTACATTTGGGACAGACATTCTGCTTTGCCTCTACCTCCTTATAGTACATCAATGAGGTACACTTAGGACATTTGATCCACTGGTTAGGCGCTTCTTGCTTTGCGCTGTCTTTTCCGAAAAGGTTGCTGAACATGCTACTGAATTCCATCTCTTTCTTCCTCTAACTGTTTCAATTTTTCTATCATGGTCTCTAGTTTTTCGACCATACTTTTATCTTTCGATACTATAACATAATCTTGCTCAACGACCACTTCAAGACTTTCACAAAGTGCCAATCCCGCTGCAAAATCGTAAATTCGAAACGTTCCCATAAAAAGTACGAACGAAACGGTATGGGCATAAGCCAAAGAGAGTGCAATAGCACCAGGTGCCCTGAACTTCACCCCATCAGCTCCCATAAGTGCTACCATCGCAGGATAAGCATAGGCTTTTTCAAAAAGTCCGATCTCAGACTTTGGCGATATTTGCGGTGTTTGAAAGCCAGTACCAAAAAGCTTGCCTCTTTGTAACACTTCACCAGGAACCTTAAAGAAAATATCACCGTTAGCGAGGTTACAGACCACTGCCGCATCAAGGATACCCTCGGCATTGACCCTAGCGACCGAAGTACCATAGTAAGGGAACAGGGAGAGCGCATTGGAAGAGCCGTCAATGGGGTCGATAATGATCTGGGAATCTCCCTCACCGATAGCCCCAGACTCCTCAGACTCGATACGGCCAAAAGAGCCTAGATGCTTTATGAAGACGGCTTCTGCAAAAAGATCGAGTCGAGAGCTTACATCTCCACCCGCTCCAATGTCGGTCTTTTCAAACAAAATACCTTCAGTACCATTCTCAAGAGCTTTTGCTATCTCTTCATTGGCATCGATACAGGCTTGGATAAAATCGTTCAAGGAGGATCCTTTGGATTATTAAGGAGATAGGAAATGGGACTTTAGTCCCGTCTCAATGGAAAACCAACTGGTATTTGGCGGGACTAAAGTCCTGATTCCACATTATAACAGGTAGGCTAAAGCCTACCCTACTGAACACTACGCGCTACACGCTGAACGCTTCATCGCAAAGCGATGATCATTCCCCTTTTTTATTCGCTTCCATCGTTGGTCTTGCACCTCTTGGTACGACCATCCAGAACTTACGTATGGATGTTCGGGCATTGTCGAGGATCTCTTGGGCTTTTTTACTTCCGGTCTTCTCTACATAATCTTTAAGCAGACGTTTAAGCTCGAACATCTCAAAATCCCACTCATCGGTATCGATACGGATCGCTTCGACAAGTTCAGGGTTGAGCTTTTCATAGAACGTTCCCTCTTCATCATAAACGAATGCTTTACCGCCTGTCATACCCGCACCGAAGTTCACACCTGTCTTACCAAGAATAACCACCGTACCACCGGTCATATATTCACAAGGGTGATCTCCCGTACCTTCCACAACGGTTGTCGCACCGGAGTTACGTACGGCAAAACGCTCACCTACTTGTCCTGTAATATAGAGCGTACCGCCGGTCGCTCCGTAAAGACATGTATTTCCACCTAGTGCGAACTCAGGCCCTGATTTGGATGAAGTGATAACGATACGCCCACCGTTCATCCCTTTACCGATATAGTCGTTTCCTGCACCATTGACATTGATAGTCACACCTTTAGAGAGGAAAGCACCTAGCGATTGCCCTGCGACACCTGTAAGGTTAATGGTGATGGTGTCTTCAGGAAGCCCTTCGTTACCGTGTCTTTCTGCGATCTCTCCTGAAATTCTCGTACCGAAACTTCTGTTGAGGTTGGTGATCTCTTTATTCAAAACGACCGGTGTGCTCGGGTCTTCAATAGTCGGCATCAACTCCGCAACAATCACTTTTTCATACTCGTTCTGATCGTACGGTTCATTGAACGGCACTTGACAGGTGTCGACACCCTCTACCTTTTGGATGAGCTGTTCAAGGTCGAACTTCTTCGCGAACTCATCGTCGATCACCTTAAGAAGCTCTGTCTTACCTACGATCTCTTCAAGGCTTCTGTAACCTAGTGAAGCGAGGATCTCACGTACCTCTTCGGCAAGTAGGGTGAAGTAGTTGATCACCTTCTTCACGTTCCCTTTAAAGCGTGCTCTAAGATGCGGATCTTGTGTTGCGACCCCTACGCCACAGGTATTGAGGTGACAAACACGCAGCATCATACATCCAACAATTACCAATGCACCCGTACCGAACGCATACTCTTCCGCTCCGAAGATCGCTGCTTTGACGACATCGAGTGCCGTTTTAAGCCCCCCGTCGGTCTCGATACGTACTTGTCCTCTTAGGTTATTGGCTTTAAGAGCATTGTGCGCCTCTACCAATCCAAGCTCCCACGGGTTTCCTGCGAAACGGATAGAACCGATCGGTGCGGCACCTGTACCACCGTCTCCACCGGAGATAATGATCTTGTCGGCATACGCTTTGGCAACACCTGCTGCGATCGTTCCTACGCCTGCTGTAGAGACAAGTTTGACCGCGACTTTCGCGTTAGGATTGATCTGCTTCATATCAAAGATCAACTGTGCAAGATCTTCGATGGAGTAGATGTCGTGGTGTGGCGGTGGTGAAATAAGCGTGACACCCGGTTTGGTGTATCTGAGCTTCGCAATAAGCGGTGATACCTTACTTCCCGGAAGCTGTCCACCCTCACCCGGCTTCGCACCTTGTGCCACTTTGATCTGGATCTCTTCTGCTGAACGCAAATACTCCGGTGTTACCCCGAAACGTCCTGAAGCGATCTGTTTGATCTTGGAGTTCTTAATGGTCCCGTAACGCTCTGGGTCTTCTCCACCCTCACCGGAGTTCGATTTACCGCCAAGTGTATTGAGCGCTTCTGCTAAAACTTCATGTGCTTCCTGAGAGATGGATCCCATGGACATCGCCGCAGATGAGAAACGTTTGAGGATCTCTTCGATAGGCTCTACTTCATCGATACTGATAGGCTCTTTTGGCGAATTGAGCTCAAAGAAGTCACGGATGAACTTCTTATCACGCTTATCGATCATCTCAGAGAGCTTTTTATAATCCTCTTTGCTTCCTGTCGCTGCGACAGTCTGGATAGCCGTGATGACAGGTCGTGAGAAGTCATGGTACTCTTCACCTTTTTTATACTTATAGAACCCACCTTTATAAAGTACGTTCTTCTTCCCTTCGAAGGCATCGGTAAAGGCACGGCTGTGATAGGTGTTCAGACGCTGATCGATATCGTCGTACCCTAGACCTTTGAGAAGTCCTACCGAACCGGCAAAACACTCATTGACGATCTCATCGCTCAAACCGATCACATCAAAGAGTTTGGAGTTTCTATATGATGAGATAGTAGAGATACCCATTTTGGACATAATCTTAAGCAGTCCCGCACCCATTGCACGTCTTAGACGTCTAAGCGTGGTAGGCATATCATCGGTCTCATCTTTCATCAACTGCTCTACTGTGTAGTAGAGAAGGTACGGGTAGACTGCTGCTGCACCATAACCGATCATACATGCAGCCGAATGAGGGTCGAACACTTCACCCGTTGCAGCAACAATACTTACAAGGTGTCTGAGCTTCTGCTCGACAAGTACTTGGTTCAAGCGTCCGATCACCATAAGCATCGGGATCACTTTGGTCTTTTCCGAAAGATCACGATCATCAAGGATAACCGTTCTAATAGCATTGTCACGTACATCAGCAACAATCTTCTCGACCAATGATTCAAGACTTCCTTTGAGATCTTCCGTATAGGTTGTAGAGTAGCTTGCCACTTTGTATGCCGGATCATACTTCTCGTTCCCCTCGGTACCGAACTCTTGCAAAATAGCGAATTTTTCCGCAGACATAACCGGAAGTACGGTCTTAAGACGCTTTGCATGCTCCGCATCATCACTTAGCACGTTTCTGATCTCACCAAAACCGGTGTTGAGACTCGTTACGGTCTTTTCACGGATCGGATCTATCGGCGGGTTTGTCACCTGCGCGAATTTTTGCTTGAAGAAGTCCGTAAAGTTACGTTGTTCGGTCGAGAATGCGGCAATAGGCGTATCATCCCCCATAGCACCTGTGGTCTCTTTACCTTCAAGTACCATCGGCTTGATCACCTCTCTCATCACTTCAAGTGTAAAGTTGAAATAACGCTGTTTGGCTTCCATCTCTTTATGGTCGCTTGAACACTTATCTACCTGTGTAGTAGGAACGAACTCTTGAAGATAGCTCATGTTCTCACTAAGCCATTTATTATACGGGTGCATTGATTTGAGGTAATCATCAATGTCATTCGACTTGAGTACCTTCCCGAACTTAAGGTCAACACCCATCATCTCACCCGATTGCAAACGTCCACGCTCGACGATCTGCTCCTCAGGTACTTGAAGCACACCATACTCCGAAGTAATAAGGAGTCTGTTATCTGTCGTAATGATATATTTCGATGGTCTCAAACCGTTTCTGTCAAGTACACATCCGATGTAGCGACCGTCTGTCATACTCACAGCAGCCGGTCCGTCCCATGGTTCAAAACAAGTAGAAGCATACTCATAAAAAGCTCTTAGATCACTGTCCATCTGTGAAGCATTGTGCCATGGCGCAGGAATGAGCGAACGCGCCGCTTTAAAGAAGTCCACACCATTGACACGGAGGAACTCCATAAAGTTATCAAGACTGGCAGAGTCCGACATACCGTCTTGAATGACATCCATTAGACGTGTCATCTCTTCATCGGTAAAGACTTCGGACTTCACCGCTGCCATTTTGGCTTTGACATTGAAACGGTTGGCAGTGACCGAGTTGATCTCACCGTTGTGTGCGATCATACGGAATGGCTGCGCCAGTCTCCACTCAGGCAGTGTGTTAGTTGAGAAACGCTGGTGGAAGAGACAGAAAGAGATCTTGAAGTTCTCATCGGCAAGATCCTGATAGAACTCTTTGATGTGCGTTGGCATTACCAACCCTTTATAGGAGACCACTTTGCTTGAGAATGACGGGATGTAGAAATCTCTGTCATCTTTTAGCGCATGTTCGATCTCTTTTCGGGAGAGGTAGACGAGTGCATCGAAACGCTCGGAAGCTACCACACCATTTGGTGCGACAAAGACCTGTTTAATGGTTGGAAGTGTCGACAAGGCTTGCTCACCGAGTGCATTGGTATCGACCGGTACGGTACGTGTATAGATCACTTCAAGATCATTGTTGTTACACACTTTTTCGATCATGTCAAAGTCACTCTCATTACGAGAGAAGACCATAGCTACGGCATACTGCTCCGGAAGATCGACACCCTCTTTTTCTGCTACGTACGAGAAGAAAGAGCGTGGTAGAGAGAGAAGCAGTCCTGACCCATCACCCGTTTTTCCGTCCGCTGCAATCGCACCTCTGTGCATCATACGCGAAAGCGATGTTACGGCATCCTCAAGATTTTGATGTGTCGGTGTGTTATCGATAGAACAAAGCAGCCCGAACCCGCAGTTGTCCTTGAACGAGGTATATAGATCTCTCATATTTCCAACCTTAAAAAATAGAATAGTTACACAGATAAGGACTGTGTGAAATGGGGACGATTATACTTAAAAGTACGTTAGAATTACATTAATAGCGGCGTTTGCGGCGTATTGAGATGGTAAGGAGGTAACATACTCTTAATCTGAATCTGACTATAATTTTCACTACCATTTCCAAGAAAGGATCGGCATCAAAGGGTTTATACTTAGCGTTAGAAACGCCAAGAACGAAGACAGCATCGCACGTATCTTAAGTGAACACCATATACGAACCTATTACCGGTTCTTCGGCGCACGACACTCGATATTGCAACTTGGAAATCTCATTGACTTCGAGATTGAGGGGGAGGATGGACGTTTTCTGCCCCGTTTACGTTCCCTCTCTCATATAGGATTTCCTTGGCTCTTTGAGCGGAACCGGCTTCTACTCTGGCACAACTTCATTCAAAAATTCGACCCTCACCTTCAAGAGGCCGACGAGATAGACCCTTTTTACTTCCATCTTCTTTTGCAGGCAGCCAAACGATGGAAGAAGCAGAACCCCAAACGCATCATATGCGAAAGCTATATCGCCCTACTCGACCATGAAGGGAGACTCTACCCTGAAGAGCACTGCTATATCTGTGAGGGACGTATTGAAGAGGAGATCGCATTGATGCAGGCGTTCAAACCGGCACACCCACGCTGTATCTACAGTCCTGCACTCCCTTCAAAGAAGATCTTCGATCTTTTCAGAAGCCACAAAGCGACCTTTCTCGATGATCACGAGATAGATCTGCTCTATGAAGTTGTGATGAAAGGCTTCTAACCCTCCTCCTCTTTACACTTCGCTTTAAAATACTCAAGATACTCCAAAAGCGCTACAGGCTTGGCAAAGAGATACCCTTGGTAGATATCGCACTTCTTATCTTCGAGATACTTACGTTGATACTCATGCTCCACCCCCTCTGCGACCACTGTCATATTGAGTGTTTTTCCCATAGCGATAATGGTATCGAGCAGAATATTCTTATTGCCATCTTCAGGAATGGCATCGATAAACGCCTTATCGATCTTCAGTTCATCAATGGAGAGTTTATCGAGATACGAAAGTGTCGAGTATCCCGTACCGAAATCATCAAGGGAAATACCAACATTGAGCGACTTGATCTTGTTAAGCTTATGTGCCATCTCCTTGTTATTCTCCATCATAATACTCTCCGTGATCTCAATGGAGAGCTGGCGTGCATCAATACCGTACTTCTCTATCGAAGTTTTGATGATCTCATACATATCCTCATGCTGGAATTGCCGGATGGAGATATTGATAGAGAGCCGGAGCTGTTTTTGCGGGTTGATCTCGTTAAACCATGCGATCGAGCGACACGCCTCATCGATGACCCAGCGTCCAAGTTTCAATATCAGCCCAGTACTCTCCGCAAGATCGATGAACTTATCGGGATAGATCAGACCGAGTTTCGGATGCTGCCAGCGTAACAGTGCTTCGGCTGCGACCATTTTATTCCCTTCGAGTGAGACCTTCGGCTGGAAATGGAAGAGAAACTCTCCGTTATCGATAGCAGATGACATATCCTGTATCAGGTTCATCTCCGTATGTACATAGGTATTGAAGTGCTCTTCAAAGAAGGTGAAACTGTTACGTCCGATACTTTTGGACTTATACATCGCGATATCGGCATTCTTCATCAGGTCGACAATGGTCTTTCCATCCTCAGGATAGAGCGCTACACCGATACTGACCGAGACATTGAGCTCATAATCGTTCACCTCCCACGGCTGGCGTATCAGGTCCATCAGCTCATGCAATTTGACCGTCAGGTCGATCTCATCGATATTCTTCATGACGATCACGAACTCATCTCCACCGATACGGGCAAAAATATCATTGTCTTCCAACATACGTTGAATACTTCCTGCGATTCGTTGCAATAGAATATCACCTACATCATGGCCTAGTGTATCATTGATATGTTTAAAATGGTCAAGGTCAAGGAAAAGAACGGCAAAACGATTCCTTTTATGGTAGTTGTCAAGAAGTAGTTTCTCCATCAGTACCTCAAGATGAAGACGGTTGGAGATACCTGTTAACGCATCGTGGTAGAGCATATTGGATATTTTATGGTTTACTTTATTGTGTTCTGTAATATCACGGACGATCCCCTCTACACCGATGAACTCATCAGAGTCGTTAAAACAAGGGTACTCTGTAAGCTCTAAGGTACGCTCTTCTCCTTTATGGGTAAATACCGATATCTCATAAGGCATATTGTATCCATATTTTGGCAGAAGCATCTTCGTATCGATATCACAGTAAAGCCCTTGGGTTAACAACAGTCCATGCTGCCGAATGAATTCATCTCCGCTAAAACCTAACATTCCCATTACGGATGCACTGACAGAGAGCATCTTACCGTCAGCATCTTTCGTATAGAAAAAATAGTATGGTTTTTTATTGGGGAACAGTTTCTCGTAACGCTTATTGATCTTTGAAAGACGTGTCAATGCATGATCGGGATAATGCTTCTGTGTCGGCTTTGTCGTTCCTTTAGAGGAAGCATTGAGCATCTTCTCCCAAAATATCCTATCTTCATCGGCTTTATTATATGCTTTATTGACCGCATCAAGTAATGCAACAGCCTGAAGTTCATCCAATTTACCGTCAAACCCGATCGTATGTAGCTGATATTTTAAGAGAGGATTCATTCTTTTTTGCCTAAATTTTGGATTTAACTAAGAGTATTTATCGTTGATTATGGCGTAACAATATCTTTAAATGATAACAAAAAACAGTTTTTATTGATTTTATATCCCAAAGAGAAAAAAAAGATGTTTTATAAAATAACGAAAGGAAGAGTGCTATCCTCTTTTTTAGGGGAAAAAGGATAGCTATGGAAGTTACGCTTTTTTCACGAACTCCTGCTTGAGTTTGATAGGTCCTACACCCGGTACTTTACAGTCGATATTGTGACCATCGTTCCCTTCTACAAGGCGGATACCTTTGATCTTGGTTCCTACTTTGATCCCACTGCTGCTTCCTTTGACCTTCAGGTCTTTAATGACAGTGACCGTATCACCGTCGGCAAGGATGTTACCGTTGGCATCTTTTACCACAAGTCCCGCCTCCTCTTCCGAAGCTGCCGCATCTTTGCTCCACTCATGTGCACACTCGGGGCAGATGTAGAGATTGCCGTCTTCATAGGTGTATTCACTGCCGCACTGCGGACAATTTGGTATATTTTCCATAAGGTTTCCTTTGTTTTGTTTTGCGTATTTTACTCTTTTTTATTAAAACTACTCAACCAGCTTCATCCGTGCAATCAGTCCTACGGTACTGGTATAGCCCACCTCCGTAAAGCGTAGCTTACCCTTGGCATCGTAAATGAAGGTCGTAGGAAAGACCTTGATATTAAAACGCTTCGCCCACTCCCCATTGCTGTCATTATATACCTTAAAGTGCAGATCATATTTTTTCATATATGCTTGGAGATCACTATCTGCACCCGAATTGATCGCAATAGTGATAACATCATACTGCTTGGAAATGCGGTCGATATTGGATGCTTCCATTTTACAAACCCTGCACCATGTCGCCCAGAAGTGGATAATGACCGGATGGGTGGGTTCGAAGCGGTAACGTGCACCATCCAAGAGTGTGAGTGTGCTTTGAGGCAGTCTGTCGTTCGTTAATTCAGGCTGCCTGAGATAACTGATGATATTTGTCAATATAAAAACGGATACGCTTAAGAGAAGTAACTCTTTGAGTATCTTTTTCATGCCTTTAACCTCTTTAGGCACTGCTCCACCCCACCGATGTATGCACCGCCATAGAGTGCCGCATGCACCAACAGAGGATAGATCTGATAAAGCGGCGATTTGGTTTTGTAGAAATCTTTACTGAGCGGATGCTCTATCGTATAATTTTTCCAAAAATCCTTACCGAAAGTCTCAAACATCGCAATGAAAGCCAACTCCATCTCACGATCGGCAAAGTAGATGGCAGGGTCTATCAGTGTCGCACCTTTGCGGTTAAAGAGGATATTCCCACTCCAAAGGTCTCCGTGGATCAAAGAGGGAATAATGGCACTCAGATCGATGCGTTTGTAAATATCGCGGCTTAAGTTCTCCAAACGCTTCAGCAGTGCCGGAGAGATCATCCCCTTATCATAGCAGATACGCACCATCGGCATGATACGCATCTGCCCCAAAAAAAGCCCCCAGTTATACTGCGTCTGCTCATTGCACTGAGGAAAAGGACCGATCGTCGTATCGTACCAATAGCCGTACATTCTGCTCTCATTGCTCACGCTGTGTAGTTTTATCAATATCTCGGCAGCTGCCCTCTCCTGCTCTTCTACTACAAGCGTATCTGTTTCAATATACGCTGTGAGAAGATGGGTTTTGGAAACATCAAAGACTCTTGGTACAGCAATTTCATATTTGCGAATATCTTCCAGCATATTTGCTTCTATTTGAAGCCTGTCCGATACATCTGAGGTTTTAAGGAGAAATTTCTGTGTAGGTGTTTGAAGCGTGCAGATCACCCCGATCTGCCCTTGTGTCAGAAAGTCAACAGAGAGTATCTCTTCGTTGAGAATATTTTGAAAATAATTTTTATCTATCTGCATCATGGATATATCACTTTTCACAGTTAGGAGTTCTGAGCTCTCAGTTTCTCATTTCTTATTATTTCCCGTCACTCATTACCCAATATCCAGCCCATCCCAGAACTCATCATAGTCAAGGTTGGTCATACTCGCATCCTCTTCGATACCTTTTTCAATCAGTTTCTGTTGTTCCTCTTCAAAATAGCGTTGAAGTGCCTCTTCTAGCATGGTATTGATATCTTTATGCAATAGCTCCGAAAATGCCTGTAGATTATCTACAGTATCAGGTTTGAGTGTTATGGTAAAATCGTTCATTATTGTTTCGCCCTTTGTATCATGATCTCTCTTTCACTTGGTCCGTGCTCTTTGGGTGCAGGTACCTGCTCTACGATAATATCTATCACGTCATCGGCACTTCTGTTATTCAGTTTCGCATGTTCACTAATGATCAGACGGTGTCGGAACACCTCATGGATCACTGCCAGCACATCTGCTTGCGCTACCTCAACAGCTCCTCTGAGCCATGCATGTGCCTGTGCACACTTCTGTAGGGAGATAGAGGCTCTTGGACTTACACCAATATCGATCAGCACACCAAGTTGTTTGCTATATCGCAGCGGATAACGGGTAGCAAAGACCAGTTCTATCATATAACGCCCTATCGCTTCACTCACCGCTGTTTTAGCCACCTCTTTTTGTGCTTGGAAGATCACCTCCTGACTCAGCTTCTCTTTCACCTCATGTTGTACCAAAGATTCGTTCTGCAACATCTTAAGCATCTGATACTCCGCTTCCATAGAAACATAGTCGATCTTTACATGCATCAAAAATCTATCTTTCTGCGCTTCGGAGAGCGGATAGGTACCCGACTGCTCGATAGGATTTTGCGTCGCCATAACCATAAAGAGCTGAGGAAGCTTGATGGTCTGTCCTGCAACACTTACCTGCTTCTCCTCCATCGCTTCAAGCATAGCGGACTGTACCTTAGCCGGTGCACGGTTGATCTCGTCAGCTAAAATGATATTTCCGAATATTGGACCTTTATGAAAACGAAATACCCGCTTTCCATCCTCTTCATACAAACGCTCTTCTCCTACCACATCCGACGGGGAGAGGTCAGGTGTGAACTGAATACGAGAGTAGCGTGCATCAATATGGTCGGCGATCGCTTTAACCGTACGGGTTTTAGCCAGTCCGGGAAGCCCTTCGACCAGAATATGCCCATCGGCCAAAAGTCCGATAAGAAAACGCTCTATGACATGCTCTTGCCCAAGTACCCTTTCATTGGCATGTTCCCGAAGTAGTGCTATTCCCTCTTTCGCTGTCATTGCTGTATACTCTTTTTATTTTATTTTAACAATTTTTTATAAACAAGCGGTTGAAAGAGGTCGCATCAATAAGCGCTTTGTTTAACGTAAATCATGTTAATATCCTATGCTAAAATCGTACCATAAGGTACTTTATCCCAAATATATCGAGTAACCCATGACCATTTCTCCACGGTACTTTATGATCCTAATCCTCCTCACCTCTCAAGGTGAGGCACAATATACTCCCAAAAACCAACAGCCGATACAACATTCAAAAGAGAATGAACATTTTGCACCTATCGATCGACGATGTCCTAAAGATCAGAAATGGACGGATGCCAATCTTGAAAAATGGCTCCATCTTAGCGGCAAAAGACTTCACCAACTGAAAGTCGTGCGTGCTCTGGACAATCAGGCTCTCTGTACATTGCCGGCAAAGACACTTGCACGTGCACTCTCAAAAGTTGAGAACCCTCCCCGACCGGACAAGCCTGATGCTGCAATGCAATTTCGTATGGAACAGTTGAGCGTCAACGGTGTGGTCAGACCTGATGGACTTATCAATGCGATGAAGCAGCTTGACAGAATTGAGTCATTTACACAGCAGTTCATCCAAAAACAAGCTAAGACCATTAGTGTGTCACGTGATAACTGGGTACCACTTGGTCCAGGGAATATCGGAGGAAGGATCAGAACACTATGGGTACATCCTAAAGACCCAAATCTGCTTTTTGCAGGTAGTGTCGGCGGTGGTATCTGGAAAAGTACGGATGGAGGAGCCAACTGGCATGCTGTCGATGATTTTATGGCCAGTCTTGCTGTCACATCCATTGTTGCAGATCCTCGCACAACAGATGACATTGCTACGACCGTACTCTATGCCGCAACAGGTGAAGGGGTTTATAATATCGATGCACTCAGAGGGTATGGGCTATTCAAGTCCGTCGATGGTGGTGAGACATGGCAACATCTTCCATCTACAGATCCGACCACGGAAGATAGTGACTGGTACTACGTCAACCGTATTGCGATCAATCATGACGGTGTTATGATCGCCGTAGCGAGAAGCAATGCTGTCTTTACATCCAGTGATGATGGGGATACATGGTCAAAAAGTGAACCCGGCCCCAACTGGTACACTGTCATGGAGGATGTCAAGTTCGATCCTAATGACGATAGTAAAGCGATCGTAGGTTCGGTGAACGGGAACTGCTACTATACCACAGATACAGGAACTACTTGGACAGAATCCAATATTGTCGATGCATCGGATTCATGGTTGAGCGGAAGGGTCGAACTCTCATATGCTGCTTCCACTGCAAATAAGATATATGCCTCTGTAGACAACAATAACGGTGAGATATACCGATCTGATGATGGTGGTGTCACATGGGAGCTGGTGGACACCCCTGAGCATCTTGGAAATCAAGGGTGGTATGCCAATGCGATCTGGGTCGACCCTACAGATGATGCACATCTTGTTATTGGTGGTCTCGACCTCTATCAAACAACCGATGCAGGAGATAACTGGACGAAGATCTCTACATGGTGGCTCTCCCCGAACTCTCCTCATGCAGACCACCATGCGATCGTTAGTGATCCAGGATACAATGGGGATAGTGACAAAAGAGTCTATATTACAAATGACGGCGGGCTTTATAAAGCTGATGACATTACCGCTACTGATGACTCCGATGATACAGACAATGGTTGGGAGAATATCAACAACGGCCTTGCCGTAACACAGTTCTATGGTGCCGCTGCACTTACCGGTTCGCGCATTACAGGAGGGACACAAGATAACGGTACCCTTTTAAATATCGATATCAACAATAGCTCATGGGATAAGGTATTTGGTGGAGATGGCGGATTCTCTGCAACATCCACACAAGTAACCGATGGTGAGTATTACTACTTTGGGGAGTATGTCTACCTTCAGATACACCGATCGGACAATGGTGCAGGCAGTAGCTACATTTATGAGAACGGTCTGGATGATGCAGGAGACAATGCCAACTTCATCGCACCTTTTGTTATGGACCCCAACGATAACAACACCATGCTTGCCGGAGGAGAAAGTCTATGGAGAAGTACCAATGTCAGTACAGAAGATGAAAATGATATCAACTGGACAAAGATCAAAGATCCTGTTGACGGAACAAAAATAAGTCAAATAGCTATTGCAGAGGGGGATTCCGATCTTATTCTTGTAGGCTATAACAACGGAAGTATCTATAAGACGACAAACGGTACAGCGGTCTCACCTACATGGACACAGATACATGATGACGTCTCTAAACATGTTCTTGCACTACTGATAGACAAAGATGACCATGACATATTGTATGCAGGATGGGGAGGATTCGACTCGGACAATCTTCAAAAGTCTGATGATGGAGGGAATTCCTGGAATACTATCAGTGATGCCCTTCCCGATGTACCGATGAGAACCATAGAAAGACACCCCACACGTTCGGATTATCTCTATGTAGGAACGGATGTCGGTCTCTTTACCAGTGAAGACCAAGGTGGTACATGGCTTACGGTAGACAAAGGCCCAGCCAATGTATCTGTTGAGAAACTCTTCTGGTATGACGTGGTACATGGCTTACGGTAGACAAAGGCCCAGCCAATGTATCTGTTGAGAAACTCTTCTGGTATGACAATGAGACATTAGTCGCAGCAACACATGGACGAGGTCTTTTCAGAGCCAAGATCGAACTTGAACCATGTGAGGAAGTACGCAGATTACTCAACGCTTACCACTGGACACTTGTAAGTTTTCCATGTGATACGGGAGATAATGGGGTAGAGGCACTACTGGGAAAAGCGTTGGGTACCTATGGGAACAGTGATGACTGGGTCATGTATGAGCAGACAGGTGAAGATAACTATATCGGGGGCAATACAGCAAAACGTATGCTTGATGCCAATGATACTGTCGAACCGGGTAAAGGCTACTGGATCATTACTGCAACCGATAGGAATATGACGATAGACCATACCCTTTCAGGTTTGGCTTTCACCTCTGAACGGAATGCATCAGACTTCGATATTACCAACAGCTACTTCACGACAGTACATGTACGTCAGCTTCCCAATTCGGATGAGAATGGTACGAAAAAAGTGATGTTAGGGAATCCGTTCCCTCGTTCAGTACATCTTAATAATATCTATTTTTCCCATGATGATGCAAATAGTAGCTATAATCCGATGAGCGATAATAATGATAGCGATGAAAACCCTAATGCTCCATATATTGACGGTACTGTCTATACTTTTGATAAACAGAGTACCAATAACGTGGACTATGAAGCGATCAGCCCTGATACACCAGGGTTCTCAAACTTGATCTCACCTATGAGAGGATTTTTTATTATTCTAAAATCAGGAAGTACGGGAAGCAACTATATGGCTTTCCCTTATGAGAAGTAGCCCCAATAATAAGGCTACTTTCTTAAAACAGCGTATCTCTCGACCCGTTCGGAGAAGGAAGAACCGGTACAAAGAAGAATCGCAGCTGCCAGTCGTTATGAAAATTATCCGGCCATAGTAGTACGCCTCCATACCGATCTTCACAGGTAGCGGCCCGATTTTATACCCTCCTTTACAAAACATGGTATAATCCTGATCATTTAAAAAGAAGGTTCGTTCGATGAAACAACGCATTTCTTTGGTTCTTGGAAGTGGCGGTGCCCGAGGGTTGGCGCATATCGGTATTATACGCTACCTAAAAGAGCATGGTTATGAGATCGTCTCCGTATCGGGGTGTTCCATGGGTGCACTTATTGGTGGATTTTATGCTGCGGGGAGACTCGATGCATACGAAACATGGGTCAAAGAGCTCGACGCTTTCGATATAGTCTCCCTACTCGACTTTGACGGAGAAGGCGGTCTGGTAGAGGGGAAAAGATTGATGCGGGAACTTACCCGAATACTTGGCAAAGACATAGCGATCGAGACACTTCCCATTCCCTATACCGCGGTCGCTTCGGATATTGATGAGGAGAAAGAGGTGTGGTTGCAAAAAGGGAGTCTTATCAATGCCATACGCGCTTCCATCGCCATTCCTATTTTCTTCGCTCCGTTTCAGTTGGAGGGGAAAAGACTTGTTGACGGTGGGGTACTCAACCCCGTCCCTATCGCACCGACCTTCGGAGACCAAAGCGATATGATCGTCGCAGTAAACCTCAGTGGGGAGATGGCACACAAAGATCTGCTTGGCATCCCCTCTTCCAAAGAGACGCAACTTGTTGAGAAGTTCACGAAATACCTCTCCAAACTCACCTTTACCAACCCGCTTTTCCAAAACGATACGCTTCAAGTTGCAAACAGCGCTTTCGATACGATGCAAGCTAATCTCAGCCGTATGAAACTCGCTGCCTACCCACCTGACATTGAGATCACCATTCCACGGGATCTATGCGGCACATTGGCGTTCAATCGTGCCAAAGAGGTCATCGATTACGGCTATACCAAAGCGCAAGAGGTTTTCCAAAACGACCCTTCGTAACTATTAACGCGGGAAAAGAAACTATACCTGAATGCGGAGTTGCCACTTCTCCCCGTAATTGTCCGATTTTTCGACATTGTAGTAGGCATGCAACTACGCTGTTGCGGAAATTTTCTCGAACTTTAACACTTTTCCTTCGAACCGTTTTATTATGTATTATAGCGTCAATCTATCTACTTCCCGAACAGATAGATCAGATCGGGAAAGAGCACGATAATAAGAAGCGCTAAAAGTTGCAACGCAATGAACGGCACCACCCCACGGTAGATCGCACCCGTGCTTACCTTCTCACCCGCCGCACCCTTGAGGTAAAAGAGCGCGAACCCAAACGGCGGCGTAAGGAAACTCGCCTGTAAATTCATCGCAATGAGGATGGCGAACCAGATAGGGTCTATGCCAAAACTCGCCACGATCGGCACCAAAATAGGCACCACCACAAAGGCGATCTCGATAAAGTCAATAAAGAAACCAAGCAGGAAAATGACCCCCATTGCAATAAGAATGAATGTCCACTTATCCCCGATCTCTCCGGTAAAAAACTGTAATGCCATATCGCCCCCGCCCAGTTCGTTAAAGACCAAAGAGAACGCCGTAGCACCGATGAGGATCATAAAGATCATCGCCGTAAGCTTGACCGTCTCCACCGCCGCGTAGCGCAGCAGCGCCATGTTGAAAACACGGTTGTACGCAGCCAATGCCATGGCACCAAGTACCCCAATGGCAGCCGATTCCGTAGGCGAAGCGATACCCACAAAGATACTCCCAAGCACAGCCCCAATAAGCAGCAGCGGCGGGATGATCGCTTTAAGTGCGGACTTGAGCACTTCAGCGTAAGGCTTCTGAAGTACAATAGCAGGCGCGGCATCTTTGTTAAAGAACGCAACCGTTAGGATGTAGAGAATATAGAGAATGATAAGAAGTATTCCCGGTACCACCGCCGCTTTAAAGAGGTCACCCACGCTCAGATGCATCTGATCACCCAGAACGATGAGTACAATAGAGGGTGGAATGAGCTGCCCCAGCGTCCCCGACGCAGCGATACTCCCACTTGCCAAAGAGGGAGAATAGCCGTGCTTGAGCATCAAAGGCAGAGCGATAAGGCTCATCATCACCACTGAAGCCCCGACGATCCCCGTACTTGCCGCGAGTATCGCTCCTACAAGCACCACCGAGACCGCCACGCCTCCTCGCACCGAACCAAAGAGCTGCCCCATCGACTCAAGCAGCGTTTCCGCCATCTTCGACTTCTCCAAGATTAGCCCCATAAAGATAAACAGCGGCACCGCCATGAGCGTAATGTTCCCCATGATCCCGTAGGTACGGTACGGCAGCATCTCCAGCACATGCAAGCCCACTTCATCGGCGATGAGCGCAAAGAAGAGTGCCGTTGCCCCAAAGACGAACGCCACCTGAAAGCCGAGCATCAACAGCACAAGCGCCATAGCGAACATCAAAAAGACCGGATCGAACCAGAATGCCATACGGTTGTACCATGCCATATAAATGAGGGTCGCTACGAGGGCGACCCCTACGAGGATTTTAAAGAGTAACGCTTTGTTCTTGAGTTTATGATAAGCTTTGAACACTTCACTTACCGCCTGTACCAGCAACAATACAAACCCAAATACAAGTACCGCCTTGATGATCCAACGGTTGCTCAAGCCTCCCGGATCGGACGATACCTCATGCTGCAAATAACTCTGCAATGCCATATCGTACGCATCGGCAATGAACAGAAGTGAGAAAGGAATGACCAACAAGAGCATGGAGAGTATCTGAACTATTGATTTCACATCAAGTAAGTAGCGCTCAAAGAAGATGTCCACCCGCACATGCTTGTCATGCTTAAGCGCATAGCTCAGCCCCAAAAGGAATACCGCATCAAACAAATGCCATTCGACCTCCTGAAGAGCAATTGAACCGGCTGAGAAGAGGTAGCGCATCATCGCATCATACGAAACAAGCAATGAGAGCGCTACCACCAGCACCGCTGCCAGTAGACCGGCATATTTGGAGAGTCTGTCTAAATAGTAGGAGAGTTGCATTTAAAATCCTGTAACAAGAAAGTCGATGGCGTTGATGAGTTCTGAAGAGCGGTGCGAGAGCGTTCCAATGCGTTCACCTATAGTCTCTAAAAGCACACCTCCCATCTCAGGAACGGCGGCATAGAGTACTTCTCCTCCTATTTCAACGGGAAGATACAATCCTTCCACCTGCCGCATGTTTCTGATCAAAGGGATGACAAGGCGTGTACCCAGAGATTCATGAAATTCATGTTGTGCATCGACAAGATAAGGGATCAGCGAAGCCGTACTCTCATTCGCATTGCGGTAAATATCGAACTGTGCCATTAGATGCGTCCGATCATCTGGGCAAATGTACCTCGCTTGGCAACACGGCGGTTATTCTCCTCAATTGCCTCTTTATTCTTCTCAATCCACTCCTCTTTCATCTTTTCCCGTATGATCCGCTCCAATTCACTCTCCAAAGTAGCGGAGAGGTTGATCTTATAGGCTTTCGCTTTGGCGATCAGATCACTGTTGACAGAAATATTCGTCGCTTTCTTGGGTGCGTCTATGCTGTAAATATGACTCATACGTATTCCTTATGCGTATATTGAGTGTATTGTAACATTATTTCCAGTAGGTATCAAGCCTCACATTCCACCCCTTGCGCCATCGCTCTTCACCCCGTGCGGGCGGAGAGTTCTTGATGCGGCGGCTAAGCATCGCTTTGGCGGAGTCGGCAAAGGCTTTGTACTTATTTGGGTTGGTCTCATCAAGATGTTCAAGCACTTGCAGCAGCCCCCACCCCTGCCCTTTGTAGCGTTCGCTCTTAAGCGTTCCTTCACCCTTGAAGTTGGTGTAGTCTATGAGGATGTAAAGCCCTCTCTCATCGATGCTACCGTCTTTGTTGTAGAGCATATGGTTAAAGCGCCGCTTGATCATTGCTGCTTTTTTCGGGTCATCGATGGTATCAAGCATTTGCGGCAGCGCTTTCATCATCCGCCGAGCCATGAACATCGCCTGATAGTCCATCGTTTGCTTGAGGAAATTGAACAGCCGCATATAGTAGACACTCTTTTGCTTCTTCGCCCAAAAGAACGCCTCTTTACTCTGCCATGGGAAATCACTCTGCGGTGTAATACCCTTGGGAAGTTTCACACCTCTTTCTTGCATATAGGTAAGCACCATCGGAAAGACCTCACGAAAACGCTCCGTATGTCCTTTGGGAAACCATATGAAATGCCCGATACCAAGCGAAGCAAAATCCTCTCCTTTGTTCCACCAGATAAGATACTTGTCTTTCCCCGCTCCTTCATTGAGCCACACTTTTTTGGCAATGAATTGTGCCTGCTCCTGTGTCAGTTTCAACGGTACGGCAATAAGCAGCCCAGATAGAAGCAATAGCGCTATTGCATGTTTCATTTTCTTTCCTTTTCAATACGTATAGTACCCATAATGCGTCATGATCAACCAGAAAGTCGTTGATCCGTTAAAGTTCTGACAAGACCTTTGCCGATTATAGTTTTTAAAACCGTAACAGGCGTTGGTTTTGATCCCCTCGCGACAGACTCTTTGTTCACCGTAATCTTTCAGTCCGTAACAGGCATCTCCCCCGGATCCCTCACGGCACACTCTTTGTAAACCGTAATCTTTCAATCCGTAGCAGGCATCTCCTCCCGTACCTTCCAGACACACCCTTTGGGGACCATACTCCTTAATACGGTAACAGTCGTTCTTGCGAATGCCTCTAAATGCATTCTTTAACTGATCTCTGATATTTGAAGCGGAAGAACAGGCATCGGAAAACCCCTTGCTACACCCTTTTTCTAAAAACCGCAAAGCCTGATGCCGGTCTCGGCTTGTTCCTTCACCGTTGGCATACATCACCCCCAGATTAAAACATCCGACACCCAACCCCAGATCACAACTTTTTTTATAGTAGGTTAACGCTTTATAGTTATCCAAAGGGAATTGGTGCGTTCCCTCGTCATATGCCATACCCACAGCATTACATGCTTCCGCATTACCCTGATCACAAAAGCTTCGATAGAGGTCATATCGCCGTTTTTCATTCTCTTTTTTCAAACGTTCGTTCTCCGCATCAAGCTCTTCTTGTACCTTGGCTAGTTTTGCATCGAACTCCAACGACTCGATACGCTCTTCATACATCTTTTTAATACACGCTGCATCATTGCCGCATGCATTACGTTTTTTCAACCATGCCCGTTGCGCCACATCTTTACGGCGGGCTTTTACCGCACCGTAAACCTCGACAAGCTTCATATCCAATGCACTAAGGTTGTCATCTGCACATATGGTATGTTCGGTTTTATTCAGCCTTGAAGCATTACACCATGAAGGGATTGTACCTTGATCCGTACTACCATCCTCTTCGGTTACAATCTTGATCCACTCTCCATACGCCCAACCTGTTTTCCCGGATTTTAATACTTTAACCTTATACCATGAGCCTTTTTGAGCAAGTATTGTTAACTTGTTATCGGGGTAAAGCTTCCCAATTTGTCTACCGTTAGGTTTTGAACGCAGGGTAAGGAATCCGTCTCCGTTCGGATCGAGATTATACACAATACCTATCTTGGCTGCTTTATGGTTCGTTTTTGAAGATGCCGTTATAAGATCGATCAACTCTCTACGTGTTTTACAGACAGACTTGTCTGCATTACATATGATTTTCACTCCTTTGGAGTTGGTTATTTTGGTACAGGTACTCTGTACTTTTGTCAAATAGAAATATCGACCGTCATTGCTGATGGCGAGTTTACACTCCGGTGTCGTATACCCGCCGAAACGTACCATTTTTGCATTGACTTCTCCAAATTGGACATTTTCACCAATATGTACTTGAATATCTTTTTGGGGTATGTTCTTTGCATTCAATAGCGTAACCATACTATACAACAACAGCCATCCAACTCTTTTCATACTTCTCTCCACCTCTATTTTCATGACATCAATTCTACCGTATTAACTTTAGCTTTTCACACTCACAACCTCACCCGTCTCCACACAATACGCACTAAGCATCCCATACCCGCTGCGGGCCATGTAACACCCCGTATCGACATTGACATAGTGCGGCTGTACCTCTGCACCGTAAGGTGTGACGGTATGTCCGAAGATATTGAATATCTTGGCATCTTCATCCGGTTCTCTACGGTTCCACAGCGCCATCTCCAAAAAGGTCTTGTACATTGCATCGCTGTGTCGCAACCCCCATACTGTAGCTATAGGTGCGTGCGATACCACAACCGGTTTGCCCGAAGCGTGTTCGACATCCAGTTCAATATAGAGCGGGAGTTGGCGTATCCATCGGATATCGTCTTTGAATACGGCTAGTTTCTCTTTGGCATCGGAGGCAAGCACCGGTTTTCCCTCTTCAAGTTTGATGAGTCCGTAAGACTTCAGTGTAGCAATACCCCCGTTACTGTACCATATATTATGCGTTCTGATAGGTTCGTTCTGTTCGACAAAAACGGCAAAAACACTGCCGAAGCTATCCATCAGTTCTTCATGGTTGCCTTTGACACACAAATACCCGCCTTCACGTACGAACTTCACCACCTCCGCACTCTGAGAACCCCGGTCTATGAGGTCTCCGACAAAGACAAGTTTGGCATCTTTTGGCAGCTTATCGACCAGACGCATTAAAGTTTCATAGTGTCCGTGTACATCACCTATGACATAATGTTTCATAACGATCCTACCTTTGTCTCACATACTTTATCATACACATATGTATACTTTTCCATTTCATTTTTCTTCAAAAAACACTACGATCCTCTCTTCGAGCCAATACTCCAGCTTAAACAAACTCCCCGAAACAAACCCCACATGTCCACCGTGTTCACTCACTTCAAGCGTAACAGCATCTGAAAGTTCTTCTCTGTTTGGAAGCACCTCCGGTGTCATGAACGGATCATCTTTGGCATGAAGTATCAGCGTAGGGGTGACAATATCTTTGAGATACTGCCTCGAAGATGAAGCTTCATAGTAGGCTTGCGCTGAGCTAAAACCATGCATTTTAGCTGTGTAGAGATCATCGAACTCCCGAATGGTCTTGATGGTACGTACCCTTGCCTCATCGATACCCAGATAGTGTTGCATATCGAACAGTTGATACTTCTTGAGCAAACTCTCTTTCAAAGGACGTAACAGATAGCCCTGATAGAGCTTGGCAAATCCCTTTTCAAGTGTGTCTGCCGAGATATCCAGCCGCATGGGTACTGAAACCGCCACAGCCGAACGAAGCGGTACATCACCACCCCACTCTCCAAGCAGTTTCAACAGCATATTCCCACCGATGGAAAAGCCTATGGCATATAATGGCACATCAGGGTAAGTACGATGCAGATGCGCTATCCACGCTTTGGCATCTGCCGTATCACCGCTGTGGTAAGCTCTGGGCTTTTTGTTCGGACGGCTTGCGCATCCTCTAAAGTGCATCAATACAGAGGCATACCCCGCCTCATCTAACGCCTTCATCGCACCGATGATATAGGGAGATTCCACAGAGCCTTCCAAACCGTGAAAAAGCACAACTAACGGCTTCTCTTTTGAAGGAGTATCTCCATACCAGACACACTCCACCTCATCACCATCCTCAAGCGAAAATACCTCCGTTCTTGCTCCCTTAAGTCTATCCTTTCTGGCAAAAGTGGCAAAGAGGGTTTGGAGGTGTGGGTTTTGCAGGAGTGGTGCTGGTTTGAAAGTCATATTTCTCTTCATCACTTATACTTTTAAATAGGGTGTTCGTAAAAGGTCTCTTAGTTTATCTCTTACAAATTCTACACATTTATGACTGTTCGATAGCTTTGGTTAAAGAGGTGATCAAAATATTATTATGAGTGTTTTTAATTGAGTAAAATAAGCATGAATAAAAATGGATGGCGGACAGTGAGGGATTCGAACCCTACTGTAAAATCACTATAGCCCTTATTTACGGGATTTAAATAAAAATAAGTTAGCTGTTGGCACACTAAAAACTAACTTTTTTGGCAGACTCTGCCAAACTATTCATCTACTTTCTATATTTACCTATCCATTTTATTCATTAATAGTTACAAAGATGGGGATTCGAACCCCTCGGATGGCTAGCAAGGGAACAGCTCTAACCTCCGTAATATAGGGCTTTGTTAGGGTTAATTGTATCTAAAAAAATATAAATGTCAGTAGATAATGGGCGTTACTTACTGACAATTTGGCTGACATCTATTGGCCATAATAAATACCCCTATTTAGATTTAATTAAGGTCTATCATGTTAATGTTCTGTTGAATTTAGTACCTATCGGTACCTGAATGAATCGAGTGTTTCGGTTACTGAACCAGTGTAACAAATCAGTAATCAGTCTTACTTTTTTCTCCTATCTCTTCAATCTTTTAAATATAGGCTATAATTATACAAATCTGGATAGGGGTATTTTATGAAAAAACATAGTTTTGCCAGGGCAAAAAGCTATAGATGCAAAACAAGGTCTATGCAACGCTACATAAAATATCTTAAACGATTGAGATCTAAACGTGCAAGAAAAAATATAGATCAATGGCGTAAAACTAATGCTTGGGATGTTGCATGAAACAATTATTTGAATTTGAAGAAAATAAAACATTTTTCGGTCTTGATGTCTATACACCTGGTGTAAAGCTTAGAGATATTGAGAAGTTACCTTTTGCTCAATTTTTTAAAGACTCTCATGTAGGCTCAACTATGGCTTTTATTAATGGTGAAAATTATATTTATCTGCATGATTGGGAAAGGTTTTGTAAAAGCTTTATTCAGCATGGCAAACATCGATATCAAGGACAAGTACCAGAAAGAAAAATGCCAATTAACATATATTCAATAACTAAATATGGTGAGCTTAGATTTAAGAGAACTATTGATGCTCAAGACTATACATATTCTAACAGCTCGGGAAGTATGGATATTGAGATTAGGCACACAAAAAATGGAAAGATATTGCAGCTATATACAAAAGAATTTTACCAAATGGGCATTGATGAATATTCCAACAATGAAGAAATCATGAAAAGAGTTTATTCATCAAATTATATCAACATTGATGACTGGTGGAAACTGTACAATAATTTAGATAGACGATAAAAGATTCTTAAAAATATGTCAAATTGCCATATTTTCTTAACACTTAGGAAATGTTAGGATATAATTAACAATCACAAAGAGGAAGCCCAGTTATGACAATCCACCTTACAGATCAATCACATACTAATTTACTAAAGACAATTGAGTATAAAGCATCTGTTTATGCAAAAACAACTTCTTCAAATCAAAAAAAAGAGCTAGGACAGTTTTTTACCGATTACCGCATAGCTGCTTATATGGCTAATCTTTTCTCATTCAAGCTACCAAAAACCAAGACCATAGAGATCCTTGATTGTGGAGCAGGTCATGGGATCCTATCAATCTCTCTACTAAACATACTCATTCAAAAGGGTTATACTAAATTTGATCTTACTCTCTACGAGATTGATCCTGGTGTTTTACAAGATCTTCATCAAAATCTATTATCCTACAAAAAAGAGCATCCCAATATTACATTGAATTACAGAGTAATAGAGAAAAACTTTATATTGGATCCAGTCGAAAGAAAGTTTGATCTTATCATCTCTAATCCCCCTTACTTCAAATTAAAAAAAGAGTCACTAGAAGCAAAAGCAATGGCACATCTTATACATGGGCAACCAAATATCTATATGTTCTTTATGGCTAAAAGTGCTGATCTGCTTAAAGAGACTGGGGAAATGGTATTTATTACTCCTCGGAGCTTTACCTCTGGAGCTTATTTCAAACGATTTAGAGAGTATCTCCTTGATGCAGTATCATTAGATCATATACACATTTTCAACACCAGAAGAGAACACTTTAAAAATGAAAGTATTCTCCAGGAAACGATCATCACAAAGTTTTCAAAACAAAATACTCAAAATATTACTATTACCTCTAGTGAAGATAGTACCTTTAGCTATATAGAAGAACTCTCCACTACCAAAGATCTTATTGTGGAAAAATACCGTAATATTATTTGTATCCCATCATCTACAGATGATTTAGAAATATTAGATCTGTTTCATGCTGCACCTCATACATTACAAGATCTTGGATACAAAATCTCTACAGGGAAAGTAGTCACCTTTAGAAATAAAGAACTACTTTCTACTGCCCCTAAAAGTCTTTTTGATGAAGCAAAAGAATTTTGCCCATTACTCTGGATGCACAATTTTAAAAATGATAATCTCCTCTTTCCTCTGGATCATAAAAAAGAGCAATATATAGAGTTTTCAGATAGATCCAAGGCATTACTTATCCCTACACAAAACTACCTGCTTATTAAGCGTTTTAGCTCCAAAGAACAGCATCGCAGAATAAACATAGGATACCTTTACAAAAAAGATTTACTAAGTACCTATGTTGGCTTGGAAAATCACTTAAATTATCTTTATAGAAAAGATAGAGAATTAACAAAAAAAGAGATGAAAAAACTTGGATCCTTTTTGATCTCTGCAGAAGTAGATCAATATTTTAGAATACTAAACGGAAATACTCAGGTAAACGCAGCAGATATACTTAACCTGCCTGTACCGCCAGAACTATACAAAGGATAGAAGTGTCGAGACTTAATGAAGCCAAGCAACTCTTAGCTGATCTTGGAGTACCAGATCAATACAATAGTGATTTAATGCGATATGCTTTTTTAGCCCTTTTAGATATAGGAGATAGTTCTTCCTGGGGTGAGGCAACAAATGAAAAGCTTATGAGACTTCATGACATTTTTGGCTATATTCAAAACACTTTTGATAAAACTTATGCAGAGAACTCTAGAGAAACCCTCCGTAAAAGAGTAGTTAAGGTCTTTGAACAGGCTCATATTGCTTTACGAAATATTGATGATCCAAGCAGACCTACTAACAGTGGTAAAACAAACTATTCTATATCCGATGAAGCCTTAACGGTTATTCAAAGCTATGGTACTCCAGACTATGAGGTTCAACTAGAAGAGTTCAAAAATAATTTTGTAACTCTCTCTGAACAATACGCCAAAAAAAGAGATTTGCATAAGATCCCTTTGGTGATTGATGGAAAAGAGTTTGTGCTTTCTTCTGGATCCCACAATCAACTACAAGTTGATATTATCAACGAGTTCGCTCCTCGATTTGCTCATGGTGCAAAACTACTCTATATTGGTGATACAGCAGATAAATACATCTATGTAGATACAGAAACTTTGGAATCTATTGGTATCCCTATATCGGAAGATGATAAGCTACAATTGCCAGATGTAGTGCTATATGATGCTGAAAAAAATTGGTTATATTTGGTGGAAGCCGTTACTACACATGGACCAATAGATCAAAAACGCATCAATGACCTTGAAATTATGTTCCAAGACTGCCCTGCTTATAAAATCTATGTTACTGCATTTCCAGATAGAGCTACCTTTAGAAAATATGCTGTTGATATAGCATGGGAAACCGAAGTATGGCTCTCTGTTGATCCAGATCATATGATCCATTTTAATGGAGATAAGTTTATGGGTCCGTACAAAAACTAATTAAAAGGTATAGGGATAAAAGGGTAATCCTTTACTTTGCAAATCTTTTAAAATGTCTCTTATGATTGTATTGTTTTTTTTATAGACCCTTTTATAATTGGCAATAAAAGTTTTAAGTTATTCTTATTAGTTTTTAGGCTTCCATTATGTGAAAGTTCAAAAACTGATTTCACATTATCTAATTCAAAACTACACTTGATTTTATTAATTGTATATTTCTTTTTATCTAAGAAAATATCTATATCTTCTGATACATCAGACTGACTATTTTTCGCTGTCAGTTTAACGTCTGTATTTTCTGAAATATGTATATCTTTACATTCAATACCATGTATTGAAAAATTATTAAATCTAGGTCTTAATAATTGAATTAGTTTCGATAAATCTAAACTCAATGGTTTAATGGCAATATTAAATTTTGACATCGATGCAAAGCTGTTTAAAATATTTTGAACACCTCTTGGAGGATTAATCAGCTCTATCCCTAGTTGATTATTTTCAAGATTAAATAATGTTTTTTCATAAATAACTCTTTGGTATATGGTAGCCTCATTCGTCAGAGGGTTTTCAATAGTTTCTTCTATTTCTTTCTTTGATATATATGATCCCTCCAAAATATCATCTCTTCGTTTGTGTGCAGTAAATCCATAATATTTTTCTTCTGTATAGACATCTGAAATTATGGCATCAACAACAGTATTATATTTTGAATTCCAAGCAACATCAAACCATCTAATTCTATACATAAACCTACTCCTCTTGTGATTTTATGTCATTGAAAACCTTAAATGCCGATGTTTCTAGAACTTTAGTATATTTTTCAGATTCTTCAGGTGTTAGAGGTCTCCTAGTTGTTGTATATTTATCTTTTTCCACAAAGCGATATGCACCTTTAGCGGCAAAGATAACTTCTTCGGATTTAGATCCTGAAGATAAGCCCGCTTCAAATTCAATATGATTCCCATTTTTTTTCAATTCTTCTGACTTCCAGATAATTGAAGTAATAAAATAACCATCATCTTTAAGTTTTTGGTATTCAGGGGTAGATAACAATCCTTTACCTTTAAAAGATGCATTCGTAATCATATTCAAAACATCCTCTTCTGCTTCTGGGTTATCTTCGTGATTAACACTAACCTTAATTACATCGAACATTTTACATTCATCAATACTATCTATGAGAGTGGTAAAATATTCAATTTTTTGACTATGATTCCAGCCCTGTAGATCTATTTTATCTTCATTTATTTTTTCAGAAGTTTTTTGTTCTATCCCACTTAAAATACTTTCCATGATTTGATCTACTTTATCATTCGATGGCTTGCTAATTATGCTTTCCCCTTTATTTTTAGTAATTTCAATTGTACTTTTTTTTCTAATTTTTTGACGTAATCTAGTCTTAGAAAAATCTAGCTCATCATACTCTACTTCAAGAACAGTTTTATTAGGATTATCTGGTTTTGTTGTTACTTGTATTGTCGTGTTTCCATCGTTAATATTTTTAGTAATAGCTTTTAATTGACTATCATCAATTTCCGTGTTAATTTTTGTAACCTTTGATTTCTCTTTTTTATGTGCAGGTGTTATATGTTCAATCAAAACATTTAGATCATAATAATCATAAACCAATGAAGACAAATACCTAATAATGTCTTCTCTCGAATCTTCCGAGGAGAGCAGAATACCTTTATCACGAGCCAATTCTAATAGTAATGATATCGTCATAGTTCTTTTTGATGACATCAAGGCATCATATATATCTTTTTCTGTGAAGTAAATTCTAGATTCAGTTTGTGCTTTCATTTATTCCATCCCTATCTCAATTTCGCTAAAATCCTTAACGATATTTGTTATTGATTCACATTTAATATTATTAAGCTTTTCGACAACTCCATCATGTTCATCAAACTGTGTTTTATACTCATCCACTGCACTACTAAAATTTGATATTGCATATTTATCTGCATTTGCAATTCTTACAATGATTTTAGATGCATGTGAAATGAGTTGATAATGAAATAAATAATCTATAAGATATTGGAATTCTTCCTGACTTTCACCTTTTTTACTATAAAAAACAATAATTCCAAAATCATTGCTATTTTCATCACTAGGATTAGTTTTAAATTTAATGATTTGCCATGTTGCAAATAGCATTTCAATTGTGGCAGATGAGTTCCAGGGATTTCTTGTAGGTTTTCGATCTAGTGTAGGGTAATAGAATGTATAGTTTGACTTATTGGGCAATATATCATCTCCACGAAGCACCTTAATATCATTAACAATAGTGATTAAATACTGTATTCGTTTTGGGGAGAAAACAAATATCTTGTTACTCATAGAGAGAGGGATCTCCCGTTTCGTAGCCTCATATAATGTTTGCTCAAAATCTTTATCAAAACTGTTATCATGATTATAAACAAACAAAGCACTTATAATATCTGTATTCATAGCCTTAGACTGGTAGTTTTTTTGCCACTCTTCACTAAGTTGTGTACATTCACTTGCCATTGCCAATGACTCTAAGGCTGTACGTATGCTTGTAGGTTTGATACTGCCTTTTGCATAACTTTTTAAATCAAAATTAATATTTATGTATTTTTGTTCATAAGGATCTTCATATCTAAAAACAATATCACTAGGATGTGTAGTTTTTTTATGTTTCTCCTGTTGTACACATGCCCAGTTAGTATCCATTGGTCCTACATTTTCCCAGAAAAATTCTGAAAATATTTCTTTTGAAACTTTTTCCGCCATGATCGCTATATTACTTGTTTCTGCCAAATTCATCCCCTTATAAATTTATAACATTATCGTTGAGTCACCCAAAGGTGCGAATAAGTTTCAGGACGTTTAGATCATTGTAAAATTTATTTTACGAGGCTATAAACCCATCCTGCCTTTCTATTCAACTTCTAATTTATTCGATTTGTTTCGATTATATCGAAAAATAGCTTTTCCAACTCATCTTTAATAAAAATAGAAAACTATTTTAAACTATGTTATACTAATGAAAACTTTTGGAGAGATGTATGGCAAAAAGTAGAAAATATGAAGATCGACTCCCAATTGGTGAAGCGATAAGAGAGTTTTACTCTGCACTTGATACGATTGAGGAGTATTACACCAAAAAAGGGTACCGAAAAATGACTATGCTGCATAGAGTTCTCAAAGAGAAATTGAACTGGAAAATGCCCTACGATACTTTTAGGTATCACTTCAATAAAGAGTTTGGATCTAAAAGACAATCACCCTTAAAAGAGGATATGCCAAATAAGCCCATAGAGCAATTTTCTACCCAAGAGGAACTCTCCATAGCCCCAAGCTCTCCAACGGCTAAAAAGCCATCTTCTGGACCTATTATCTTGGATCCTACAAGCAATAGTAAAAAAGTGGTGTATCAAGGAAGTACCAAAAATATTAAGAGGGATGAAATTTAGTAAATAACGATAAAAGAGGATATATAGCCTATATCCTCTTTTAAGGGTTATATGTGGTGTAAAGTACGGCAATATATGGAAAATGCCAAAGGCAAATACCACATATTGCTACAGGCTACTTTGTCTCTGTAAGTTTGCCATACAGATAAAGCACAGGTGCGGCGATAATGAGACCTACACACGCCCACCATGAGAGTCCAGATCCTCTTAGCTGTTTGTAGTAATTTATAATCATTGTAGTTCCTCCTATTTCATAGGCTGACTAAGCCCAAATACACCAAAGTTTCTAGCTGCTGCCATTGCGGTACGACATTTGAAGCTTTGCGTAAGTGCATTAGCTTCGTTCCACTTCATTTTTTTCTGATATGCTGCAACTTTTGTCGAACACTCATTAAACACTTTTTTAAGAGCCTCTTTGTCTCCAGACAGTCTTTTAATAGTGTCTTGCTCATCTTTTGCAGTTGCTCCCATTGCTAAGTCACAATCTGCACTCTGAAATCCTTTTTCTTTGCAAGTTTTTTCCCTATAGGCTATAAGATCATCGCCCTGGTGTTGAGAGATAAGATCTACCATTGCCTGATCTTTTCTTTTTAGTCTAAGCTCCTGGTACACTTTACATTTAGCGGAGACTCTACCAATAGCCAAGCCACATGAGTCTTTGATTTTGTAAAATTCTGCGTAAGGCATTTTCTTCTGGAGTTCCAGTTGTTCTTTGTAGTCTATTTCATATTGAGCATCTGCCTTAGCTTTCTCTTCAGCTCTTTTTTTCTGTTCTACTGCATATTTGGCTTTTTGTGCTGCTCTGCGGTGTTCAAAGTAAGATTTTTTAGCAGCTTTACACTCTGGATCTTTATCATACTTCTCTGCTAGTGCCATATCTCCTTTTCCAAGAGCGACAGCTACAGCCTTATCACAAAGTTTAAATTTTGATTGTGCTTCTTCTGGGTGTTTATCATAATAGGCTTTGTCATGGTCGAAAAAACCTGCATTAGCAGAGATCGCCATAATTGACAATCCAAATAGTATAGATCTTAGTTTCATTCTTCTTCCTTGTTCTAAAATTAAGTTAAGATTATATCTTAAGAGTTATGAAATTTTTCACTCTGCTTTTTGATATGATATTGCTGCTTTAGCAAATACATAATCGGGATGATCTTCTTCAAAGTTATTTACCAACCATACAAGGTATTCATTTGGAAGATCTTTCCACATAGTACCTTTATATTTTCCGTAATTTATTCTTTTTTCAATATCAATTTGAGAAGAGCTATTTCTTCTTTTTAATTCAGTATGTGCCATATACCAGTTATGATTTTCTTCTGTAGTTAACAACCATTGTAAATAATTTGTAGGTACTTCTTCCCATTTCTTACCTTGGTGCAAACCAAAGGAAACCCTTTGCTGGCAAAGTAAATCTTCTGTACGCTGAGAAACAGGGAAAGTAAATTCCACAGTAAACTCCAAAAGTTCTAATACCTGTCTTGCAGTATCTTGACTCCATTTTTTTCGTACAGACATCTGTGCCGCATCCTGACTAAAAAATCCTTGTCTACTATATGCAAAGTCCTTTAATTTTTCTATTGTCAAAGGATTAAGATTATTAAGGTTATGTATATAAAAAACAGTTTCATACTCTTTTGGCTCAACAGATAATTGAATTATTTCATCCATCATATGACTTCTTTTAATTAAACTTTTTCTTGCAACCTAGCTACAAATTCTGGAATGTAAAATTCATTATTAAGATGTCCATTCCAGTCTATAATAGCATCACTATTGTCTAAAATATATTGATCCTTTATTTCTATATATTTTTTTAAAGTTTTTTTTATGTCTTTTCCCTTGAAAGAGAAACTACTCATGAGTTTATATACATATTCTGTCTTTTCTTCATATGTAGGTAACAAATTAGTTTTATATAATATAGAATAAAATGAAAACTTGATAGCTATTTCAAATTTTATAACATCACTATCCTTAAGTGCAATATCTCGAACTAAAGTTTCCCAATCATCTATTGTGTTTTTTAGAATATACTCTTCAAGATCAGAAGTCATATTCATAATAGGCTTCTGAAAACTATCTCTTTTAAATTTTTCTAAATCATGAGATTTAACTGTAAATTCTTGTCCAAAGACATTATTGGTTTCCATTAGATAATAAATCAATGTACTCTCAATATCTGTATTATTTTTTCTATGTAATAACTCATGATGATTTGTAATGTTTTGCCGAAAATAATTTAAAAATCTAAAATAAAAATCAATATAAAATGTATTTTCCATAAAAAAATTATTATTAACATAACTTTTAAATAGATCAAAAAAATCTTTATATAAAACTTCTTTATCTATTCCTATTCTTATCAATCGATAAAGCTCTGGTTTACTCTTCTTCCAATTTGTAATTGTATTCTGATTAACCCTAATCAATTTTGCTAAATCTTTATCTGTCATCTAAATACCTCCTCTTATTTAAGAAATTATACCAAGAAGTATTAAATATTATGATGTTTTTATAAAAAGTCACAATATTTAATATATATTTAAAGCTTATCAGGATAATATTATCTAAATATTTATGATTATTTTTAAAAAGTCATAAATAAAATGATTTTATGAGGTGCATAATGAATAACTGGATAACTCCAAAAGAAGTAGCAAATGGCATTAAAGATTTACCACCAATACCTATCAATACACAAAATATTGCTAGATCTAAACGTCAATTACAATACTTGAAAATAGGTAATAGAGTTTATTACACATATCAAGATTTAAAAAATTTTGTTGAAGCCAATATCAGAAAAGCTCAACCAAAGGCTGACTAATGGCACTGATTAAACATTTTCCACACTATCTTAATGCACGTAACGACAGAAAAATAAAAAAAGGAAGGTTACAGCTTGGCATAGAATTTGTTGGTATCTACTGGATGACATTAGAGGTGTTGGCAGAGCAAAAAGATTTTAAATATCCACTTGCAGACCTAGACATCTTAGCAGATGATTTTGGCACATCAATTCAAAAAGTACAACTTGTAATTACTCAATATGGATTATTTGAAATTGATCCTAATGAATAGTTCTTTTCTCCTGCACAAATCAAAGGACTAGAGCCATATCTTGAAAAACTTGAACATTACCGCCTAATGGGTATAAAAAGTGGATTGGCACGAAAAAAGAAAACGCAAGAGCAAATAGAGAAGCTTAAAAAGTTGAGTCAGGGTGACTCAAATGAACTAGAGTTAAACGTAGGTTCAACATACGCTGAACAATTAACTAATACTACTAATAAACTAATTAATAAATCTAATAAACATACACACACAATAGATGAGTGGTTAGATGAATATTGTTTAGGCAAAACCCCTGCTTATAGAGCTTACATGATGAAACAAATCAATGAGCAGGATCCTATAGCTATCAAAACTTACAATGATTGGTACCAACAGCAAATTGAACAAGATCTCAAAGACGAGGAACAAAAAAAGATAGATACCTTTGACTACAACTTACTTGTAGGGCTATCACTTGGAGAAAAAACTATAAAACAAATTGTAGACGCAGGTAGTACCATCCACCTATTTTTTGACGATGGTACAGATGATTATAGTCAATCAAAAAAATCTTTATACGACTGGTACCAATTAAAACTGGAGGAAACAGCATGACAACACTACAAACATTTCTAATTGATTACTGCCAAGATAACTGGACTGTGGCAGCTTACTGGTTAAATATGGATCAAAATACTCTATCAGATCTGTTGGGAGCAGAACATGACTCAATGATCGATAATGATCTTATCCAAAGAGCCAAAGAACTTATGGATAGAGACATACCAAACAATGAGGTGGCAGCACTTGAAATGGCATTTGAGGATCTACGGATCCGTATGGGGCGTTTTCAAAGTGCAGCTTATGAATTAATCAATAACTAAAAAGGAATAGACCACATGGCAAAAGAAAAAACAACCAAAAAACCAATAGTACATTTTGTGATGCAGGGTAAAGGAGGAGTGGGTAAAAGCAGAGTAGCGGCAACTCTCTTGGAGTTTCTCACAGAGAGGAATAATGGCAATGCTCTTGGACTGGATACCGATCCAAATAATAGATCACTTTCTGACATCAAAAGTTTAGATGTGGTGTTTCTAAATATCATGCCTGACTCTGATACCGTGGATATAGCCAAGTTTGATGATCTGCTTATGTTTATGATGCAAAACGAAAGGGCAAAAGGTAAAGATCTTGTAATAGATGTGGGGGCTACAACTTATCAGCCGCTCTATAGCTACCTTATCAAGAATGATGTATTTAACCTGCTCTCTGACTTTGAGCATTTTGTTCATATTCCTATAGCGATTGGAGCAGAGGCAGAGGCAGATTGTCTCTTGCAACTTGACAGTATGCTAAATGCTTTTGGAGACACCCCTACCTACATAGTCTGGGAAAATCAGTTTTTCTCTGCAAATGCAAAATCAGATCATGACATCGAAAAACTGAAAGCCTACCAAAAAAATAAAGAGAAGATCTTTGCTGTAATAAAAATGACTAAGAGAGATGTACTCTTTGAAAGTGCATTAGAGAAGATGACCAAAAACAAACAGATCTTTGCAGATGTGAATATGGATCCAGAATACAACATCTTAGAAAAATCCAGACTCCACAAAATAAAAACAGATTACTGGCAGATGCTCGATATCGTCATTCCAACTCAATCTGACAAAAAGGAGGAAGCTAAGTGAACGATGAAGAACTAAACCTCTTGCTGGAGGAGGTAAGGAAAAGAGGGTTAAGTATCTCGGAGAAAGATCCTGTCCTCTCGGTATTGGTTGGATATGACCTCTTATTTAGAACACATATCAAAAATACAGATTTACTATTGCAGCAACACAAAGTAGATATGACATCTATTGGAGAGGAAAATTATCAAAAGATCCGATTATTAGCTATTGAGAAAATCTCTACTGGGCTTGACCAGGCACTAGACAAAATGGATACCTATACATTGAAAAAAATATCAGAAATCAATGATGTAGCACATGATGCTAAGCCTAAGCAGGAGATTCCAATTTTTTACTGGGTTTTTACACTCATGGCGGCTGCTTTAGGCTATATGCTCTGCCTATCGATTATAGGCTAATCCCAATTCAACACAAAGGAAAAACATGAAAAAAATTACAATCTCAACAATTTTGGCAGCGGCAATTATGACAACTTCAGTTAATGCAGGATCCGTTGGAGGATTTGGTGGATCCTTAGAGAGCACACAATGGCTAAGATTTGGTGCAGAAACAGCAGATAGAGCCAATGCCTATACCAAGCAGCTACAACAGTATGCTATGCAGATCCAACAGTATCAACAGCAGGTACAGCAGTATGTCAATCAATTTAACTCTTATAAGATGATGCTCCAAAATATAGGACAACTACCACAGCAGCAATGGGATCAATTCTCTCAATCGGTCATAGGGCTCAAACAGTCTTTAGACTTTGGGAAATCTTTAAATTTCACAGCCAGTAGCTATGATGCAGACTTTAAAAAAATGTTTCCAGGCTTTGATAAGTATCTATCTGATGCAAAAAACGGAAACAGCTTTGAGCAGGAATACAAGGATCTCTCCGCTTCAACTAACGATACGGTAAATTCTGCTCTAAAATCTTTAGGGTTAAGAGCGAACGATCTACAGAATGATGAGGCAGTTATGAGACAGCTACAAACGCTTAGCTCCTCTGCTTCAGGACAAAAGGCGGCTATACAGGCAGCAAATGAAATCGCTCTCCATCAAACGCATCAACTGAAAAAACTAGAGCAGACAGTTATACAACAAACAAGAGTCCAGAGTCAATGGATCTTAGATCAGCAGAAAAAAGAAGAGATGAAACAAGCAGCCAAAGAAGCCTATCTATCTGATTATGAAAAGCCAAGCAACACAGATGATAGACCAATGCCATAAGGAGACGGAACGATGAAACAAACTATTCAAATCATTTTAGCAGCAGCTATTTTATTGAGTTTACAAGCGTGTAGCGACAAAAAGAATGACTATGACTTCAATGTGGATACAACTGATCCTCAATCACCCTATTACATCAACCATGATGATGATAGACCAATGCCATAAGGAGGATGCGTAATGCCTACAAAAGATCAAGCAAAAATAATTAAGAACTATATAGAAGTATTTTTTGCAGCCTTTTTGATTGTCTCTTCTCTGTCATTCCTCGTATGGAATCAAGGTAATCATTTTAGCAATAGTGGAGCCATTGCATTTTTTATCGCAGGGGTGCTTATCATTATCAAGGCAAACTGGGAGTACAAACAGCGTAAACATCAAGAGCAGGAGCCAGAAGAATGAAAAAATTATTCTTGATACTTCTTGGTGTCATACTGTTATCTGATTTTATCTTTGCATCAGGTAATAATATAGGATCGGATGTAGTTTTAAACTATTCGATCCATACATCAAAATGGTATCCAGTATTTAAACAAGCTTCACAGTTTATATTCTGGGCATTAGCAGTTATTGAACTCATTTGGATCTTCTCAATAAAGGCAATTGAAGGGAGTTTAGAGTTATCTGGAATTTTTGCCCAGTTAATAAGACTAACTTTTCTTTAGGGTGTTTGGAATGTCTTTTTCGCACATCCTGAATTTTTTGATACTCTCATTGGAAAAATGACTTCTACTGGCTTAAAAGGTAGCAGTTTTTCCATATTAGCAGATAGAGCCAATGCCGCAGCAGGTGTCTCTACGGTTATATCGGTAGATCACTTAACAGATAGTGCCTATCTCATTCTTGGGACTATTGGAGAGAATCAATCTTTTTGGCATCCTGTAGATTCTATCATTTTAGGACTCATTGGACTAATGGCTGCCGGTGGTGTTCTATTTTTAGCTCTTCGCCTAGTTGCAACATATGTGAAGTTTCTTATCACTGTTTATGCATCGGTACTCTTCTTCGCCTTTGGTGCTATGCAAACGACACGACATATAGCGGTCAATGCCATATTCGCCATGCTAAGAGCAGGTACAGAATATATGCTAATCAAACTTATTATAGGGCTTTCTATAGCTAATATTATATCTTATGTGCCAAAAGCCATGATGAGCTATGGATCCCTTGTAGCCTTACTCATTATGGTACTTCTCATTGGAGCATTAGCCCAAATGGTGCACGGTCTTGTAGAGGGGTGGTTTAGTGGCATGGGAGCCCAAACAAGCGATCATGCAGCATCAGTACTCAAAGGAGCAGCAGCAGGAGCAGCGGTTGGGGCAGCGGTTGGGGCAGCAGGTGGAGCAGCGGCAGGACTTTCAAGCGTTAAAGCCGCAGCCGCAGCCGCAGAAACAAAAAACTCAATGGAAAGTGTTAAATCTGCTACTGGTGCAGGTAGCAGTACAGCAGAACAAAACGGTAAAGGCACACAAAAGACAGGTAACTTTAAAAAGACTAAAGCATCTGCTACGGTAGCATCATCCGCAGCAGCAGGAGCTCTTAGCGGTGCAGTAAAAGGCTTGACAGGTTTCTCCACACATGGAGCAGGACGAAAAAGCGGTGCGGCAGTTGCATCTATGCTAACTGGTACGCCAAATAAGGATCAAGAGAAAAAAGGCTCTGGCGATAATGACTCTGAAAAGGTAGAGGGATCTATAGCCTCTGCTAAGTCAAAATATGTCTCTGGAGTACCTGGATCTGGAGGCAATGATGATGTCTGATAATGATAAAAGAGGATATGTAAGCCTATATCCTCTTTTAAGAGTTATGTGTGAGGTTTATCATGGCTAGACCACGAAAAGCAGAGGAAGATAAAAGAGCTTATCGTACTACCGTATGGGCTAGTAGAGAGGAACATTTGATTATGCAAACAAGAGCTAGAGCTACTGGACTATCACTTAGCACCTACCTCCGTAATCTTGGATGTTCATATCCTATCAAAAGCAGAGCCGATCAATATCTACTCTCTTTGTTGGTATCTGCCAAAAATGAATTAGGCAGACAAGGAGGTCTTTTAAAATTGTACCTCTCTAAAACAGATAGAAAAGAGAATTTAGGAAGTAAGACTCCAGAGGATATTGATTACATTTTGGAGAGTATAGAGCAGAAACAAAATCATCTGATTTCTATAGCAGAGCAGGTGCTAAGGGAAATGAAAAAATGATAGTCAAACAAATTCCTAAAAAACAAGCAGGTAAAGGCTCATTTGGAGGTCTTGCCGATTACATCTTGGATAAAGCCAATGGCGGAGAAAAAGTCGATTGGATAGAAGCTAGCAATCTACCTTTTGAAGATATAGACAGCAATATTGCTTTTGTCCAGGAAGTACAAAAAATGAATGCCACAGCAAAGGGAGATCAAGTATTGCATTTTGTTTTTAGTTTCCAAGAGGGAGAGATCCCTAGCAGAGAAGTACAACATGATATAGAGGGTGAGTTTATCCGCACTCTTGGACTGGAAGATCATCATAGGATCTCTGTAGCTCATAACAATACCAATAACTATCATGTGCATGTAGCGGTTAATATGATACACCCTGAGACGCATACGCTTGTAGATCCATATAGAAGTAAAATGAAACTCCAGAAAAAGGCAGCAGAATTGGAAGTAAAACATAAACTTCAAACCGATAACCACATACCAAACTATATCCTTGAAGAGCAAGGCATTAAAAAAGCTGCTGCCACCTCTCCTACTCCAGAAAAAATCAAAAGCCAAGAAATCCACTCTGGAGTAGATAGCCTTTTAACTTGGATCAAGGAGGAAGCCTTAGAGGACATCAAAGAGGTACTCAAAGATCCTAAATCATCCCTGGAGGATTTACACCAGGTATTAGCAGATTACAATCTGGAGATCAAGCCTAGAGGTAACGGTATTGTCATTGCAGACAAGACCAGGAAACTATTTGTAAAAGCCTCCGATGTTCACAGAGACTTATCCAAAGGTAAGCTTACTAAGAGGTTTGGAGAGTTCAAAACCTCTAAAATTACTACCACTCCAAAAAAGAAATTCGGCAGACCAGTAAACGAGTATTGGAAACGATACCAGGAACTATCTACACAGAAGAGATCCACCAAAATAGAAGAGTTACGACTTGAAAAGTTAGCAAGAGAGACACTTAGAAAACAGATCAAAGAGAAATATGCAGCACGGATCCAAAAGATCCAAGCAGATCCTCTTATCAATAAACGACACAAAGCAGAGGCAAGAAAAAAAGTCTATGCACAGCGTAAGGCAGAATTGGCAGCACTTACCAAGACATTTAGTGAAAAGCGTACAGAGATCTACTCCAGGACCAAACAGACATCCTACAAAGAGTACCTAATGGAATTGGCACTCTCTGGAGATGAGGGAGCATTAAAAGAACTCCGAAAACAGAAACAAGAGATCAAGCCAGATGATAAGGTACTGATGCACCCTAAGAAAAAAGTATCACACTCCATCTTTAAGAGTTTCATATCCAAGATTACCAAACAGGGTAATGCAGTTTATGAAGTTGGTAAAAACTCAACTGTAACGGATAAGGGAGATCATCTTAAACTCTCTTTGGAATCCAAGAGTGATGAGGCAATGCTACAAGCCCTTAAAATGGCGGTAGCCAAGTATGGTAATACTTTGGATATTCAAGGCAATCTTGAATTTAAAAAGCGTGTACTCATGGTAACTCAAAAATACGAGCTAAAAGTGAACTTTGCAGATCCGCAGATGCAGAAGATCAAGAGTGAGATGCAGAAACAGACTCAAACACAAAATACAAACAAAACCAAAAACTCTAAGAAAGGAATATCAAGATAATGCTACTAGATAGAATAGATCAAAAACTCGATGAAATATTACAGATCCACAGAAGCCTACCTACATGGATACCTTTATCACAACAGTATGCAGAAGAGTGTGGCTATAAAACTATAGATGGTTTGCGTAAATGGTGCTATAACAACCTGCCTCCAGAGCTATTTGAAAAACATGGAAAAAACTGGTTTATCCATGTATCAGCTCTTCATTTGGTAAAGAGAAAGGTAGTATAATGTGTACGCCAACAGCTAACGAAAGGAAACTAAGTTGGCAAGAGTAACCGTTAATAAGTTTAATATCATCATCCTTGATGATACAGTCAATGGCAAACGCCATAGGCTTACTACAGGAAAAAAAGCAGATGATAGACTATTATCATGGTATAAAAAACATTCGGATGAAGAGTTTAAACGACTCTATGAACATAAGTTTGGAAGCATCTCCCAAAAGTTGATCTCTTTTAGAGAGTATGGAGAGTATATCTTAAAGATCTCGGATAATGATCGTTCAAAATTCTCTCAAAAAGAGGTTATGCAACAGTTTAATAAATTGTGTGAAACTTTTGGAGATATGGATCTTTCCCAGATAAGAGCAAGTCATATACTCAAATGGCAGAATGAGTCTGGTTTTGCTCCAAAGACGATACTCAATTATAGAGGTACGCTAAACCTTATTTTAAAGATGGCTCTTTATGACGAGATTATAGCAAAAAATCCTCTGGAGGTAGTAAAGCCGCCAAATAAACAGTATAAAGAAATATATGTATTCTCCCAGGAGGATATGAAAAAGCTTATCGATCATAGCGATGGGCAATTTAAAAATCTTTTGATGTTTAATTTCTTTGCAGGGCTTAGAGGATCTGAAATCATAGCTTTAAAGTGGGAACATATCGACTTTAAATCTGAAACGATTACTATCGCTCAAAGAGTAAGACAAGGCGATGAAGATCAAACAAAGTCTAAAAGGGTGCGTATCATAGATATGCTACCACAAGCAAAAGAGGCATTAAAACGGCAGCAGTTACTTACTGGGCTAAAAAGTGAGTATGCTTTTGTTACACAATATGGGCAAAGATACAATACTGAAAACACTCTAACTAAAAAGCTAAAAGAGCTTTGCATAGAGTGTGGAATCCGTCCTGGTACGATGAAAACATTAAGAAAAAGTTGTAATACAATGCTTAAACAGTATGGTATGCCAACGGATTGGATTTTAGATCAATTAGGTCATATTGAAGATGGTGTAAACAGAGAACACTACACAGGTAAAATCAAGCCTGATATGTCAAAAATTGGCAGAGTTTTGGCAGAGTTAAATTTTGGATAGTCTTAAAATCCGTGTTTTAGGGGATTGTTATGGCGGACAGTGAGGGATTCGAACCCTCGGTACCCTTACGAGTACGCATCCTTAGCAGGGATGTGGTTTCAGCCAACTCACCCAACTGTCCGCAAATGAAGGATGTAAAGCAAGTAATTTGTTTTACGGGGGGAATTATGCCTACTAGAAACTTAAATAAACTTTAAAATAGCTATCTTTTACTTTTTTTGTTCTCTTTTTTCTTCCAGGCTAGGTAATAGTGGGGTAATAATTGCGCGATATAATCGAAAATACTACGTATTATCTAACTTATAGAGGGTAAAGAGATGAGATTACTACGACATTCACTGGTTCTTACCATACTGATCCTGTTCACACTGCTTGGTTCCGCATTTTTTACATACCAGACTTTCGAACAGTTCCATAAACAACAGCAGATACGCCCTGGCATACATGCTTCCACATACCTCAAAGAGCTGTCTATACTGATCGATACCATTGACAATGAGGCATTAGAGAGTGCATCATATCTCATACGCCGTACATCAACATCGATGCAGATGATGTTGGCCGCACGTGAGAAGACCGACCGTACACTGCTTTCACTCTATCGATCCATTGAAGGAGCGAAACATCTTCAGACACAAGCGGCACAACTGCAAAAAAGTGTCTCTAAACTACACCGCTCAAGAAGAGCGGTCGTTGCACTTCCAGATAGTGTCATACCTACTATGTTCGAACACTATTACATCGCTATCGATATGCCTTTGGTGCAGCACCTGGATACGATGCTGTTTACCTCTGCATTCGACAAGGAAGCAGCGGAGATACGTCTTTATCAAAAGATACTCACACTTCGTATCAACACCGATTTCGAAACACTTATCGGCTATACGGCACTTGCATACAATATGCCACTTAGCACCAAAGAGGTCGAGATACTCAAAGAGATCCAAAATAAAGAGACTCCACCACACTTTAAGAACTATATCGACGAGACCTCGGCGATCATCCTCTCCTCTATCCTTGAAGAGAGTGATTTTAAAGACCTGACACGTACAGACAGAGCAGCACTGATCGAAGGTGCTTCAAGCGGTACCTACGGTCTGAATGTCGTAACATGGCTTGAGAAGAACAAAAAGAAACAAGAGGCACTCGCGAAAGTTGAGAAGCAGCTCTATGAAATGATGAAAGAGAAAGAGAAGGAGCGTACATACAATATCTATGTTCCTATGGCACTCTATGCCCTACTCTCTATCACACTTCTCTATACAGCGTTCAGGCTACTGCTCTTACGTGCAAAACAGATCAAGAACAAGAAGCTCTATGATGATACACGCAGGGATATCGAGCTTGTCTTTACTCCTGAGGAGCAAAAGAAACTTCATAGACTTATCGAGAGCGGGAATGTCGATATGATCTACAAGTTCCTGATACAGGCGATCAAGGATGCCAATCATACAAAAGATCTCTTCTTAGCCAATATGTCCCATGAGATACGCACCCCACTTAACGGTATCGTCGGATTTACACAGCTTTTAAAAGAGACACGTCCTACAGAAGACCAAAAAGAGTTCATTGCCGTTATTGAGAAAAGTTCGACTCACCTGCTTAAGATCGTGAACGATATTTTAGATCTTGCGAAGATCAAAGCACAGAAGATCGAACTTGAATCCATTCCGTTCGATCCGCTAGACCAGTTTGAAAATGCGGTTGAGACCTATGCAGGGAAAGCCCTCAAAGAGAACATTGACCTAAATGTCTTTATCGATCCACACCTGCCTACTCCGCTTCTTGGCGATCCTACCAAGATCTCACAGGTACTGGTAAACCTTATTAGCAATGCCATTAAGTTCACCCCTAAAAACGGAGAGGTCAGTGTAACCGTTGAGCGACGCAGTGAGAGCGACCATGAGGTAGAGATCTATTTTGCCGTCTCCGATACCGGTATCGGTATCTCAAAAGAGCAGCGTCAAAAGATATTTCAAGCCTTCTCTCAAGCTGATGTATCGACCAGCAGAAAATATGGAGGAACTGGACTGGGACTCTCCATTTCCGGTAAGCTTATTGAACTGATGGGTGGGAAACTCGGTATCCGCAGTATCGTCCATGAGGGATCGACGTTCTATTTTACGCTGAAACTTTCTAAAACAGCAGAAACCAAACCAAGAGAGTGTGAACGCTTCGATGGCGTACGCATCGGTATACTCGATCCACATATGAACCATACCTATCTGCCAAACGATAACCTTGCCAAATATCTTGGCTATACCGGTGCACAGGTCGTTCACTATACCGACAATACACTGATGAGAGACCGTGAGGAGGATCATCTTCCACCGATACTCTTCATCGACCATAAGTTCAGACAGCGTGGAGGAGAGCTTGAAAAACTACTCACACTCGATAGCCGAATCATCCTTCTGACCACAAGTGACCAGAAGCGCAATTTGCAACGCTACCGCTCAGAGATCTCCAAGATACTCTATAAACCGGTAACGTTCCATAAGACCATGCGTGCACTCAGCCAAAAAGAAGATACCGTCGAGAAACAACAAGAGGTAACATTCAGTGACCTGCATATCCTTGTTGCAGAAGACAACAGTATCAACCAACAACTTATAGCAAGGGTACTCAACAATATCGGTGTCGATGTCACTATTGCCAATAACGGTGAAGAGGCATTGGAGCTTAGAAAAAAAGGTGAGTTCGATATGATCTTCATGGATATCGAAATGCCTGTTATGGGAGGAATGGAAGCTACAGCAAAAATATTAGGGTATGAAAGAGAGGGGCAAAATAAGCATATACCTATCATCGCACTGACTGCCAATGCACTTAGTGGTGACAGAGCTAAATATCTGGGTGTGGGGATGGACGGCTATCTTGCCAAGCCGATCGACCTATCCGCACTTCGGGAACTTCTTTTATCGTACTTTCCCGACAAAGAGCAAGGGGTACAGCTCTAGCCCCTACACATCGGTCGCGACCTTATAGGTCGGATCGTCCTCCTCATAGGTACAGAAAGGCCCTGCGATCTTGAGGGTCTTTTTACAATCCTCCGAAAGGTGTCTGAGCGTCAGCTTCTTACCTGCTTTACGATACTTCTCTGTCAACGCATCGATCGCTTCTGCACCCGATGAGTCCATTACCCTTGCATTTTTAAAGTCGATGACCACCTCTTCAGGATCGTTCTCTACATCGAACTGTTCATTGAATGAAGTGACCGAACCGAAAAAGAGCGGACCGTCAAGCTCATAGACCTTCTTGTTCCCCTCCGTATGTGTACGTGCAAAGATACGCGCATGCTTCCATGCAAAGACAAGTGCGGAGATGATGATACCGGCAATAACCGCAACCGCAAGGTCTTCAAAGATGGTAATAACCGTTACTACGACCAATACGAACGCATCGGACTTCGGCATATGCTTGATACGTTTGATCGAAGAGAACTCGAACGTCCCGATACTCACCATGAACATAATCCCCACCAATACCGCAATAGGAATAGCTGAGATGACATCGGAGAAACTCACGACAAGAGTGATGAGCAAGATAGCCGCAGTGAATGAAGAGAGCCTTCCAAGTCCACCGGAGGTGAAGTTGATGACCGACTGTCCTATCATCGCACACCCAGCCATACCGCCAAAGAGTCCTGCCGTGGTGTTACCCAGTCCAAGTGCGATACACTCTTTATTTCCGGAACCACGTTTACCGCCCATCTCATCAAGTACAGAAAGCGTAAGCAAAGACTCGATCAGCCCCACCAACGCCACAATGACCGCTGTAGGCAAAATGACCTTCAAGGACTCCCAACTAAAGAGCAGATGCCAATCAGGCATGACAAAGTGAGGGAAAGAGACGTTCGAGAGGTCTGCCATATCGCCTACGGTCTTGGTATCGATATGCCCGAAGTAGACCACCAAGGTGATCACAACGATCGCAACCAACCCAGCCGGCACGGCCTTGCTCAGCTTTGGCAAAAACTGCATGGTCAGCATGGTCGCTGCAATGATGATATACATGACATAGTTCTCTTGGATACTCGCTTTAACGATCTCGATCCATGAGTGATACTGCTCCATATGTGAGGGTGCCAAGAACGGTAACTGAGCAAGTGCAATGACAATGGCAAGACCGTTGACGAACCCAAAAAGTGCCGGTTGCGGTACAAGACGGATGAACTTCCCCATCTTCAACAACCCGATAGCGATCTGAATGAGCCCTGCAATGATCGAAGTGACCAGGATATAGTGCAAGACCATCATCGAGAGCGCTTCGGTATCAAGACCCGGATAGTGCTGTTTGACCCACAACCCCAACGATACGAATACCACCGCAACCGAACCGGTCGCTCCCGAGATCATCCCCGGTTTACCACCCAGAATGGATGTGATAAGCCCAATGATAAACGCCGCATAGAGTCCCACCACAGGAGAGACCCCTGCAATAAATGAAAACGCGATCGCTTCTGGCACCAATGCCACAGCGACCAACGCACCTGAGAGTATGTCGTTTTTAATATTCTGTCTGGAATATTTCTGTATATCGAACAATGCCGTATCCTTATGAAAAAATTTCGGAATTTTACCATAATTGTCTATTATGGGGTTAATGGAGTGCTACTCCCCTAAAAAAGGGCATTTGTTAATCTTCCATAAACCCTCATCATTTATAATTTCTGTTTCCAAAACAGATAACAGGAGGGAATGATGAAAAAAAAGAACAGAGCGCTTCACCTTGAGATCAGTGCTATCCTTCTGAAGTACGACCCTATGGACGTAGGCGCTGCCATCATTGAAGATGACGAGTATGACCTTGAAGCGGCAACAATCCTCTCTCGCATCAGGGAGGTACACTCCAAAGAGGAACTGACTGACATCGTCTATGAGGAATTCCAGAGCTGGTATGGCAAGGATGCTGTGGGAGAGCGTGACCTTTATGAGAAGATGGCTTCCGAGATATGGGAAGTCTGGCACCGCTACAACAAGAGTGCGGCATGAAAAGGCTCTACCTTGTCCGCCATGCCAAATCGAGCTGGAAGGATTTCACCCTTAACGACTTCGACAGACCCCTGAACAAACGCGGCAAGCGTGACGCACCCTTTATGGCACAAAAACTCAAAGAGATGGGAGAGAAGCCCAACATCATCATCTCCTCACCTGCCAAACGCACCAAAAAGACAGCACAGCATTTCACCCGGACATTTGATGTACCGCTCATCCTTGATGACCGTCTTTATGAAGCGTATACCAGTGATTTTGAAGCTGTACTCAAAGAAGCCTTTGAAAGGTATGAGAGTGTCATGCTGGTCTCTCACAACCCTGGTCTGACCATGTTCAATGACGAGATCTCTAACAAACCCATCTTCAACATTCCCACCACAGGCATCGTAACCATAGACATCAAAGAGCTTGACCCGTTCAAAGGGAAACAGCGCTTTTTTATTTACCCCAAACAGTACTATTCGTGATACTCCTCCACCTGATAGACGAATATCTCAGGATGGTTCTCCAAACAGTTTCCCAGTAGCCCTGCCTTTTGGCACAGGTGGGCAAAAAAGTCTTCAAAGCGCGGCAGCTGCTCCCACACCTGCGGCAAAAAGGTCGCCTGATAGCCACCTAGTTTCAAAATGACCCCATCAACTCCCGGACGCACTTTCGCTTTGAGGTCTGCGACCGAACTGTAAGGTAGCGGCTTCGGTGGGGTAAGCAAAGAGACCTCGATGGTAACGGCATCGAACTCTTCGGGTGTAAGTGCATGAAAACGCGGATCACCGAATGCCGCACTCTTGGCATTTTTCACAATGTCATCATAAAGAGGCTGATGTGCGATAATAGAACCGATACACCCGCGCAGCGCCCCGTTCTCTTTGGTGTTGAGCGTTACGAATGCCGCCCCCTCTTCATTTAGCCACGGGTTTTCTTCTCTGAGTCTCTCTTTGTCCACCCCGTACGCCATCCCCAACTCTTCGGCAATAGCGGCACGGGCAAGTTTTAGCAATACCTCTTTCTTATTCATTTCATATCTCCTCTCTAAAGGCTACACTCGCATACCCGACCACCTGCGACTTGTCACCGCTTGCATCGGCACTGGTACGGTAGTCGAGTATATGTGGCCTAAGCCCTCTCTCCTTTGCCGTACGTATCATCGCTTCCACACCGATCTTCCCGCACGCTTCACACCCTTGATGCAGTAGTGTCGGATCAAGCTTCATAACGGCATCCAGACAGATGCTGTCTAATCTTTGCGCCTTTTGGATGTCATAGTAGTGGCTCAAGTCCGTACTGATGACAACACCGGTTCCATGCCCATGCAACAGATCGTTGATAATGAGAGAAAGATGCTCCGGACCCTCTTTGCCATAGACAAGTTCCACCACCGAAACATCAGGCATATAGTACTTAATAAAGGGCATCTGTACTTCAGTACTATGCTCTGCATGGGCATCGGGATGGAACGTCATACCGAACTTCTCTTTCAGTCTCTCCACAACTCCTCTTGCTATAGGCAGTCGACCTAGCGGTGTTTCGTAATTCTCATAGTCTGAAACCGATACTCCCTCCAGATAGACCCTGTGGCTTGGACCTATCACTACCACACGTTCAAGCTGTTGTGCACCTAAAAGGCGCAGTGCGACATTGGCGGTAAAACCACTGTAGACATAACCTGCATGCGGGACGATGACGGCATTGGTTCTCATGGAAAGCAGCTCGTTCATATTGATATGCTTGTCGAGTATTGTATTGTAATGCTCTATCATTGCCACTATTTCAGTAGCACTTGCAGGATAGAACTGCCCTGCTACCGCCGTTTCTCTTACACGCATTTGCATCTCCTTTTTACAATAAACACTTTTCACAAAGAAAGCCTACCTATACTCCTCACTACTTCCAGACTCCTTCAATGATATTGCTGCATGCCGGACAGCGGTCACCCTTCATGTGGTTCGTAACTTCGGCATAACCGTTACGGCTGATAAGCAGCGTTTGGCAGTGCGGACACTTGGTCGTCCCCTCCACACCGATATTGCCCAGATAGATATACTGCAAGCTCTCCTCTTCACCGATCGCTTTGGCTTTGAGCAGGGTCGCCAGTTTGGTCGCATCGTGCGCTTTCATCTTGTAGTTGGGGTAGAAGGCGCTCAAGTGCCACGGCACATGCGTACCAAGCTCCTGCGAGATAAAGCGTGCCATCGCGCGTATCTGCTCCTCGGAGTCGTTATGCCCCTCAATGAGCAGTGTCGTCACCTCTACCCAGATGCCTCGCTCCACCATCCGTTTGAGTGTCGCCTTGACCTCTTCAAGCCCGCCTTTGAGCACCTTTTTATAGTAGCTGTCATCCCAGCTTTTCAAGTCGACATTGGCCGCATCGACCCATGAAGCCATATCGTCCACCATCGCCGCAGACTCGAAGCCGTTGGTGACAAAGATGTTCTTAATGCCCCTCTCTTTGGCGATCAGCCCGATATCTTTGGCATAGGGGTAGAAGATGGTCGGCTCATTATAGGTGTAGGCGATCGAGCGTGCACCGTGTTCAATGGCAAGATCGACCATCTGCTCGGGGCTGACCGCAACCGCTTCATTGACCTCTTTACTCTGGGAGATATCCCAGTTCTGACAGAAAGGACATTTGAAATTGCACCCCACCGTCCCGAACGAAAGCACTTTGGAGTTGGGCAGCAGATGATAGAGCGGTTTCTTCTCCACAGGATCCACATGCACCGCAACAGGATGCCCGTAGACAAGCGTCTTAAGCACACCCTCCACATTCTGGTTCACACCGCAGATCCCCACCTGTCCCTTTTTGAGCTCACAAGCGTGTTGACAGAGGTTACAGACGATCTTTCCGTTCTCTTTGGGCGTATAGTATTCAAATCTTTCATGCGTTGTCATGGCTTTAACCTTTATGTGTATTGACTAAAGTTTATTTCATTATATCACTAAGGTTCAAAGATGTCAAATTTTAGAAAGTTTTTGTATACTCCGCTTATAGAACGACCAGAAGGAAAAAGCCATGAAGCTACTTGTCAGCGCACTCGAACCCTCATCGAACCTCCACCTAAAAGAGGTACTTAAACATACGCAGAACGTGGAACTTATGGGTATTTTTGATGCACGTATCGATGCGGGAATCCCACTTTACGACATTACCCAAATGGCGATCATGGGTGTTGTCGATGCCATCAAGAAGCTGCGCTGGTTCTTCAAGGTCGCCGATGAGATGGTCGCACTGGCAAAAGAGGCGGACAAGGTCTTGCTGATGGACTCTTCGGGCTTCAACCTCCCTCTTGCCAAGAAGCTCAAAGCCGCCTACCCCGATAAGGAGATCATCTACTACATCCTCCCTCAGGTCTGGGCAAGCCGACCCAAGCGTGTTGAGAAGCTGGAGAAGTACTGCGACCACCTGCTGGGTATTCTGCCGTTCGAAGTGGACTACTACCCGCAGAAAAAAGCCCGCTACGTCGGGCACCCTCTGCTCGATGAGATAGACGCGGTGTGCCACCCCGAACGCAACAAAGACTGCATTGCATTCCTGCCCGGAAGCCGAAAGAGCGAAATAAGCCGTCTTATGCCGGTCTTTGCCAAGCTACGCAAAGCGCTTCCGAACACGCGTGCGCTGCTGGTCGTCCCGCCTCATTTCGACCGCGACACCATCGCTGCACTCTACCCCCAGCACCGTGAGTTCGAGATCATCCGCAACACGCAGGAGGCTCTGGCACAATCGGAGTTCGCTTTCATCTGCTCAGGTACGGCAACCCTCGAAGCCGCCCTCATCGGCACCCCCTTCACCCTAGCCTACATCGCAAAGAAGATCGACTTCTTCATCGGCACGAAGATACTGGGCATCACACAGGTCGGACTGGCGAACATCATTCTCACCCACTACAACAACACCACCTTGCATAATGAACTTTTGCAAGAAGATGTCACCGTTGACAATCTGCTCGCAGAATACTACAATACCGACCGAAAAAAATTCACCGACAAAACTAATGAACTCAAAGCCTACTTGGGACACGGAAGCTCGGAGAATGTAGCGAAAGTCATAATGAGTAACAAGGAATGAGGAATGAGTAACCGAAATAGAAACAGAAGTATTGCACAGCAATACATACCAAAATCATTCATTATTCATCATTCATCATTCACCCCCTCTCCGGAGGAGACGACATGTTAGTGCATATCTGCTGCGCCGTAGACAGCCACTACTTCCTCCAGAAACTCCAAAAAGACTACCCTGAGGAGAAGCTTGTAGGTTTCTTCTACGACCCCAACATCCACCCCTACTCCGAGTACTGTCTGCGCCTACTTGATGTCAAACGAAGCTGTAAGATACTGGGTATCGAACTGATCGAGGGTGAGTACGACACCCAAAACTGGCTTGATGCGGTACGTGGTCTGGAGAAAGAGCCCGAGAAGGGAGCGCGTTGTGCGGTCTGTTTTGACAGACGCTTTGAGGTCTGCGCACAAAAAGCGGCCGAACTGGGAGAGAAATATTTCACCTCCACCCTGCTCACCTCTCCCAAAAAGTCGCTCAAACAGCTCAAAAGTGTGGGAGATGCGTTGGGAGAACGCTTCGGTGTCATCTTTGTCGCACCTGATTACCGCAAAGCTTCCGGTACACAGGAGCAGAACATCATGGCAAAAGAGGATCAGCTCTACCGCCAAGACTACTGCGGCTGTCTTTTCGGGCTGACCATGCAGCGAGACCAGCAGCAGAAACTTGCCGATGAGCTCTTTGTTCCTCTCTCAGGTCAGATACAGCCCGAATCGATCGAAGCGCGTATCGCCCTCTACGAAAAACGCTGGGATATGGAGGGGCAAGGCGCCCCCTACAAGATCACCAAGCAGCGTTTTCTCAACTGGCGGCTGAAGTTCGCACAGCTGAAGGTGCGCAAAGCAATCGTTGCTGCCCACATTCTCCCCTACTCGACACTGCGAGGCAACTACACCAGAGGAAAGATCGAATATACATTGGGCATACTGCACTACATGAGCCGGGACGAAGTGAAGTTCATGGAACTCTCCGAGTACAACTGCCTCATGCAGACAGACTACGCCACCGTCACTCAGCTGATCTTCGATCCGCCTGCGTTCGAGAAGGAGGTGGCGCTAAGAGCCCTGCTTCAGCTTGACCCCTATGACCTCTCCACACTCGTTGTCGTCGAGCATATTCCGCAAAACAAGATAGAACTGCTCCTTGATGCCCAAACCTATGAGGATGTCAAAGAGGTACTGATACCACTCAAGAATTAAACCGAATTTCAACATCTTTACGCTAAAATAATCAGATTTTAATACTATATCTAAAAGGTTTATCTGTGCTATTTAACGTTGTTGAAATTCAAAAGATCCTTCCACACCGCTACCCGTTCCTTCTTGTTGACCGTATTACCGAACTGAAAGAGGGTGAATATATCGAGGGGTACAAGAATGTTTCGATCTCCGAGCCGGTCTTCCAAGGACACTTCCCCGGTCACCCGATCTATCCGGGTGTTATGATCATCGAGGGAATGGCACAAGCAGGCGGTGTATTGGCATTTAAAAGTATGGACAATGCGACCCAAGAAGAGATCGAGAACAAAGTAGTCTACTTCATGAGCATCGACAAAGCGAAGTTCCGCTCCCCTGTCACCCCCGGCGACCAACTTGTCTACAAGCTCAACGTCATCAAGAACAAAGGTGCTGTATGGCAACTCGATGCAAAAGCCTATGTTGATGACAAGATCGTTGCACAAGCCGAGCTTAAAGCAATGATCGTCGATAAGTAGGTCCCTATGTCAAATATACATCCGACCGCTGTCATTGAAGAGGGGGCTATCCTGGGGGAGAATGTCTCGGTAGGTGCATTTGCCTATATTGGGGCGAACGTTAAGATCGGTGCCGATACAAGCATCGCTTCCCATGCCGTCATCGACGGCTATACGACCATCGGAGAACGTAACCGTATCTTCCCGCATGCTGCGGTAGGAACCATCCCACAAGACCTGAAATACCACGGAGAGAAGAGTGAATTGATCATCGGGGATGACAATACCATCCGTGAGTTCACACTGCTCAATCCGGGTACCGAAGGTGGCGGTATGGTCACAAAAGTTGGTAACCATAACCTTCTTATGGGCTATGTCCACCTCGGACACGACGTTATTCTTGGCGACTACTGTATCCTTGCCAACGGTGCCACCCTTGCAGGCCATGTCGAACTGGGTGACCATGTGGTCATCGGCGGACTTACCCCGATACACCAGTTCGTACATATCGGCAATTACGCCATGATAGGCGGAGCCAGTGCCGTAGCGCAGGATATCCCTCCTTACTGTCTGGCAGAGGGGAACCGTGCCGTACTCAGAGGATTGAACCTTACAGGACTTAGACGCAAGATCGAACGTGAAGAGATCAATGCGCTAAAGAGTGCCTACCGTGAGCTCTTCGAACAAGGAAAACCGCTTCAAGGGGTCGCTCAGGAGTTATACTTGGAGAGTGACTCCACACACGTTAAAGCGCTATGTGACTTCATTCGGACATCCAAGCGCGGAATTCCGTTTACCAGAAAATAGTATGATAGAAAGAACCAAACCATTATTGACCATATAGAAATAATATAATTTTAAATGAGGATAGACCATGCCAAATAAAACATGTAGTTTTTGTTCATCCGCAGAAACCGAAGAGAATCCACTGATCGCAGGAGAGAATGCCTATATCTGCTCCAACTGTGTGATATCCGCCTACAAGATCCTCTTTGGTGAGGAAGATGTCTTTGATGACGATATTTTCGAAGATGAGAATCGTCTACAACAACCGTTGACACTCTATACGCCAAAAGAGATCCATGCCATGCTTGATGAGTATGTCATAGGTCAGGAGAATGCAAAAAAGACCCTCTCCGTTGCCGTCTATAACCACTATAAGCGTATCTTTAGACACGATAGCGTCAACAACGATACGGAGATCACAAAGTCCAACGTCCTGCTTATTGGCCCTACCGGTTCAGGGAAGACCCTCTTGGCTCAAACCATTGCGAACTTCCTCAATGTCCCTATCGCTATTGCCGATGCAACCAACCTGACAGAAGCGGGATATGTCGGTGAGGATGTAGAGAACATTCTGACAAAGCTTCTTATGGCAGCTGACGGTGACGTGAAACGTGCCGAGCAAGGGATCGTCTTTATCGACGAAGTGGACAAGATCGCCCGTATGGGAGAGAACCGCTCCATTACCCGTGACGTATCTGGTGAAGGGGTACAGCAAGCCTTGCTCAAGCTCATCGAGGGATCTGTCGTCAATATCCCGCCCAAAGGGGGACGTAAGCACCCTAATCAGGACTTCATCCAGATAGATACATCCAATATCCTCTTCATCTGTGGAGGAGCGTTCGACGGGCTTAACGATATTCTAAAACGCCGTCTGGGTGCGAACGTTCTTGGTTTCGGACAGAACAAACGCTCCAAAAAAGAGGAGGAGAACCTCCTTCACATGGTCGAAGCCGACGACCTTGTCGCTTACGGGCTTATCCCGGAACTGATCGGTCGTCTGCATATCTTTGCAACGCTCAATGAGATCACCAAAGAGGATATGGTACGTATTCTTGTCGAACCGAAGAACTCTTTGGTCAAGCAGTACCAGAAGCTCTTCGAGATCGATAATGTCAAACTGACGTTCGAAGAGGAGGCTTTGGCGCTCATTGCACAAAAAGCACTCGATAGAAAAACAGGGGCTCGTGGACTTCGATCGATCATGGAAGAGATTCTGCTTGATATCATGTACGAACTTCCGGAACTCAGTGGCTATGAAGTGGTCATTACCGAAGAGGTTGTCGCAGAGGGAGCAAAACCCCTCTACATTAAAGATAAAAAAATAGCATAAGATATATTAAAGGAATAGAGAATGTTTAAGCGACTTATGGGAATCTTCTCCAACGACTTGGCTATCGACCTTGGAACAGCAAATACCCTTGTACTTGTTAAAGGACAGGGGATCAGCATCAATGAACCGTCCGTTGTTGCCATCCAATATGACAAACACGGGCAGCAGCGTATCTTGGCAGTAGGTCAAGAAGCCAAAGACATGGTCGGAAAGACCCCGGGGAACATTCGTGCGATCCGTCCGATGAAAGACGGGGTTATTGCCGACTTCGAAGTAACCGAAATGATGATCCGTTACTTTATTGAAAAGGCACACAGAAGAAAAGGTTTCTTCTCCCCTCGTATCATCATCTGTGTCCCTTACGGTCTGACACAGGTCGAGCGCCGTGCGGTCAAAGACTCCGCAGAGAATGCAGGTGCACGCTATGTCTACCTCATTGAAGAGCCTATGGCTGCGGCGATCGGTGCAGGGATTCCGGTTAAAGACCCTAACGGGAACCTTGTCGTCGATATCGGCGGGGGTACGACCGAGATCGGGGTGACCTCTCTTGGCGGACTGGTACAGAGTAAATCGATCAGGGTTGCGGGAGATCACATCGACCAAGCGATCGTCGATTATGTCAAAAAGAACTTCAACCTCCTTATCGGTGAACGTGTTGCTGAAGAGCTCAAGATCAAGATCGGTACGGCTATCCCTCTGGGTGAAGAGCTTGTCACTACGGTACGCGGTCGCGATCAGGTCGAGGGAAGTCTCAGCTCCGTTGAGATCACCTCCGAGCATATCCGCTCTGCAATGAAAGACTCCATCGAGCAGATCGCCGATGCGCTCAAAGATGTCCTTGAGCAGACACCACCGGAGCTTGCAGGGGATATTGTCGAGAACGGTATCGTCCTGACAGGAGGCGGTGCACTTATTAGAGGATTGGACAAATACCTCTCCGATATCGTCAAACTCCCTGTCTATATCGCAGAAGACCCGCTACTTGCCGTTGCAAAAGGAACAGGAAAAGCACTCGATGAGATAGACCTGCTACAACAAATGGCGTATGAAGACTAGAATTACCATCATTATACTCCTACTACTCATCTTAGGAGTACTTCTAACACGGAACGATGAGCGTATCACCAATACGCTCTTAAGTGTCATCAATCCCATCAAACAACAATACAAAGCATTCACACAAGAGATCGAGGATAAAGGTGAGAGCTACCTTTTCCAACAAGAGACCATTGAGAAACTACGCAAAGAGAATCATATTTTAAGAAAACGTCTTCTTGAACAGACACACTATATCATTCAAGTCAAAGATATCTACGCCACCCTCCCCCAGCTTAGTAAACTACCGGTCAAGAGCATTGCCCTGACAAGTACGATCTCCTATGTCAAGCTCAATAGTTTTTCTCAGATCATCCTGACAAAACCCAAAGGGCTTCAACCCAAAAAGATCTACGGACTGATGCAAAAGAGTGTCGTAGCGGGAATAGCGCAACTCAAGAACGATCAACTCTACGGATATCTCACCTCCGATCCTAAATGCCGCTTTGCCGTATTTGTAGGAAAAGAGCAGGCTCCGGGGATCGCCATAGGCGTAAAGAAGAACACCATGATCGTCAAGTTCATTCCGAAATGGTACAATATCTCCGTAGGCGAGAAGGTCGTCACATCAGGACTAGACCGTATCTTCTTTGCGGGTCTGCCTGTCGGTGTCGTGACCAAAGTCGATGTTCAAAGCGCCTATAAGGTCGCCTATATCAAAACCTATGCCGACCTTTTTCACCCTAAGGTCTTTTTCCTGATCCAAGATGCATCGCGTACTTTGACAGAGCAGTTCGATAGGAACGCGACATCCCTGCCTCATCGTATCGCTACGGAGCACAATAGCACTATCATACCACAAGGAGAGCTCAATATTACAGAGCCGCATATCTCCAGTATCCCAAGCCGTATCGATCAGACGCAAGAGACACAGATCGAACCGGAGACCCCGGCCGAAGAGCATACGCCGCCGCCAAAACCCAAGCATAAGGTCCGGACGAAACCCAAAAGAACATACCGTCCGAAGAAACAAGCGCCCCCTTCAAGCCTCGATCTCTTTTGATCCCTATCAAAAAGCCCTTGTTTTAAGGGCTTTTTTGGGCATTTTCAAGTATAATATCAAACTAAAATTTAAGGTGTAATTCCCCATGCCAAAACGCGAAGATATCAAAACCATTCTACTTATCGGATCAGGCCCTATCGTCATCGGACAGGCTTGTGAATTTGACTACTCAGGAACACAGGCGGCTAAAACGCTTAAAGAGCTCGGCTATCGTGTTGTACTTATCAACTCCAACCCTGCAACTATCATGACCGACCCGGAGTTCGCTCATAGAACCTACATCGAACCGATCACCGAAGATGTGATCGCAAAGATCATCGAAAAAGAGAACGTCGATGCGATCCTTCCTACCATGGGTGGACAGACCGCACTTAACGTTGCGATGAGCATGTATGAAAAAGGGATGCTTGAGAACGTTGAGTTCCTCGGTGCCAACCCTGCTGCGATCAAAAAAGGTGAGGACAGACAAGAGTTTAAAGAGGCGATGATCAAGATCGGTATGGACCTGCCTATCTCCCAGTATGCCTATAACATGGATGAGGCGCTCGATGCTGCCAAGAAGATCGGATTCCCGCTGATTATCCGTGCATCCTATACCCTTGCCGGAGGTGGTTCGGGTGTTGCTTATAACATGGATGAGTTCAAAGAGATCGTCAAAGGCGGACTTGAAGCCTCTCCTATCTCGGAGATCCTCATCGAAGAGTCACTTCTAGGGTGGAAAGAGTATGAGATGGAAGTCATCCGTGACCGTGAGGACAACTGTATCATCGTCTGTTCCATCGAGAACTTCGACCCGATGGGTGTTCACACCGGAGACTCCATCACCATCGCTCCTGCACTTACACTGACAGACAAAGAGTATCAGCGTATGAGAGATGCCTCTTTTGCCATCCTAAGAGAGGTCGGGGTCGATACGGGAGGTTCTAACGTACAGTTCTCCATCAACCCTGAGACAGGTCGTATGATCGTCATCGAGATGAACCCTAGGGTCAGCCGTTCTTCCGCACTCGCTTCCAAAGCGACGGGATACCCTATCGCCAAAGTGGCAACCCTTTTGGCAGTCGGTTACACCCTCGATGAGATCACCAACGACATTACAGGAACCCCTGCATCGTTCGAGCCGGTCATCGACTACATCGTGACCAAGCTTCCACGCTTTACCTTCGAGAAGTTCCCAATGGCAGATTCTACTCTGACAACGGCAATGAAATCCGTAGGGGAAGTGATGAGTATGGGGCGTACTTTCAAAGAGTCGTTCCAAAAAGCGCTCTGCTCTCTTGAAACGGGACTTACAGGCTTCAACGAGATCAAATGTGACGGTGAGACACTCGTACGCGAGATCCGCCGTCCGAATGCCGAGCGTATGCTCTATGTCTATGAAGGTCTTAGACGCGGTATGAGCGTCGATGCGATCTTTGATCTTTGTAAGATCGACAGATGGTTCCTCTATCAGCTTGAAGAGCTTGTTGAGAAAGAGAAAGCGATGGATGTCTCTATCCTTACCAATGAGACCCTTTTAAGATCCGTTAAAGCCGACGGTTTCTCCGATGCGATGATCGCAGAGGTCATCAACAAAAAAGACGGACTCTCTCTAACGGAGAACGATATCTACAATGCCAGAGAGAAACTCGGTATCAAACTGGAGTACAATGAGGTCGATACCTGTGCAGCGGAATTCAAAGCCCTCACACCATACCTCTACTCCACAACCAACATCACTGCGCTTCCTGAAAAAACTGCAAAAGAGAGTGACGATAAGAAAAAAGTACTTGTTATCGGTGGAGGGCCCAACCGTATCGGTCAAGGTATCGAGTTTGACTACTGTTGTGTCCATGCGGCGTTCGCACTTGAAGACATGGGCATCAAGTCCATTATGTACAACTGTAACCCCGAAACCGTCTCTACCGACTACGATACCTCAGATATCCTCTACTTCGAACCGATCGATTTCGAGCATGTACGTAACGTCATCGAGCTTGAGAAACCAGACGGTGTTATCGTTCACTTCGGTGGACAGACCCCACTGAAACTTGCAAAGAACCTCACAGCGATCGGTGCGAAGATCAGTGGAACGAGTGCAAAGGTGATCGACCTTGCAGAGGACAGAGAGCTCTTTAGTAACTTCATCAGTGAGCTTGGGCTCAAACAGCCTGACAACGGTACGGCATTCGCCAAAGATGAAGCGATGGCGATCGCCAACCGCATCGGTTACCCGGTACTCATCCGTCCAAGCTTTGTTCTTGGCGGTCGTGGTATGAGAACGGTCTATAACGATGCCGAACTGCGTGAGTACCTCGATGAAGCGGTTTCTGTTTCCAATGAAGCACCGGTTCTTATCGATAAGTTCCTTGACAATGCCATCGAACTTGACGTCGATGCGATCTCTGACGGAACGGAGGTCTATATCGGTTCAGTCATGCAGCACATTGAAGAGGCAGGTATCCACTCGGGAGATTCGGCATGTTCACTGCCGCCTGTCAGCATTTCGGATGAACTTATTGCAGAGGTCAAAGAGCAGACCGCAAAGATCGCACTCGGTCTTGGTGTGGTCGGACTGCTCAACATTCAGTATGCGATCCACAGAGGCGAGATCTATCTGATCGAGGTAAACCCCAGAGCTTCAAGAACCGTACCGTTCGTCTCCAAAGCAACCGGTGTACCGTTGGCAAAAGTGGCGACACGCGTCATGATCCAAGGTAACTTGAGAGAGGCGTTGAAATTCTACGATACCTTTGGTGTAGTCAATTTCGATAAAGAGATCATGGAGCCGAACCTCAAGAACCACGTTGCGGTCAAAGAGGCGGTCTTCCCGTTCAACAAACTTCCAGGATCAGACCTTATTCTCGGGCCTGAGATGAAGTCTACAGGTGAGGTAATGGGAATCAGCGAAAACTTCGGTATGAGTTTTGCAAAGTCTCAGTTCGCTTCCAAGAACAACATCCCACTTGAAGGTAAACTCTTTATCTCTCTAACAGAGATAGACAAACCGCATGCGGGAGAGATCGGACAGATGTTCGTCGATCTTGGCTTCGAGATCGTTGCCACATCGGGTACCCATGCCGCACTTGAAGCGGCAGGCGTACCATCGACCAAAGTATTGAAGATCAGCGAAGGTCGCCCTAACATCGACGATATGATCAAGAACGAAGAGATCGCCCTTGCGATCAACACTTCCGACAACAAAGCGAGCAAAGCCGATGCGAAGACCATCCGTCAGTCGGTACTTGCGAACAATGTCGCTTACTTTACGACCATTGCGGCAGCGCGTGCGACCGCGTTGGCGATCAAAGAGCTTAAAGCACAAGGCGGCTGTCTTGACCCCAAAGCACTTCAAGACTACCTCGCTTAACCCCTCCTCCCCCTGCCGGCACATTGCCGGTGGTCAAATGCCATCTACTAAAAGGAAAATAGCATGATCAACCCTCTACGCGGTATGAAAGATTTAATGTTCGAAGATGCACAACGCTTCAACCATATTATCGATACGGCAAGCCGTGTGGCACAGCGTTACGGCTACAGCTACATAGAGACACCGATACTCGAAGAGACCGCTCTGTTCAAACGTTCAGTCGGTGACAGCTCCGATATCGTCACCAAAGAGATGTATCAGTTCGAGGATAAAGGGGGCAATGATGTCTGTATGCGTCCTGAAGGAACTGCCGGTGTCGTAAGGGCCTTTATCTCCGCCAAACTGGACCGTCAGCCTGTCAAGCAGAAGTTCTTCTATTTCGGGCCGATGTTCCGATATGAGCGTCCGCAAAAAGGAAGACTCAGAGAGTTCCACCAGTTCGGATGCGAAAGCTTCGGGGAGGCATCTGTCTATGAGGACTTTACTATCATTATAATGATCAGCCAGATCTTCAAAGAGCTTGGTATCGGCTTTGACCTGCTAATCAACTCTTTGGGATGTCCTGCATGTATGCCGCCTTACAGAAAGAACCTTGTAAGCTACCTGAACAATATCAAAGCGGATCTATGTAGCGATTGTAACCGACGTATCGAGACTAACCCTATCAGGGTACTTGACTGCAAGAATGAAACCTGTCAATCACTCCTGAGCGATTCGCCTAAACTCATCAACAATCTTTGCGAGGAGTGTGAAAGCGACTTTGATCAGCTTAGAAAACTGCTTGATGAAGCAGGCATCGCTTACACGGTCGATACCAATCTCGTACGCGGACTTGACTACTACAACAAAACAGCTTTCGAGTTCGTCAGCAACGAGATCGGTGCGCAATCTGCCATTGCAGGAGGCGGACGCTACGACAAGCTTGTCGAGTTCCTTGACGGCAAACCGACCCCGGCAGTAGGATTTGCCATCGGTATCGAGCGTATTATGGAACTTGTCAAGATGCCCGAAAGCCAAAAAGAGGGCTACTATATGGGTGCGATGGTACCAGATGCGGTCGAAAAGATTCTTCTACTTGCCGCGCAGAAGCGTTCGAGTGACAAAGTCACGGTCGAATATGCCTCAAAGGGTTTTAAAAGCCATATGAAAGGTGCCGACAAGTCACATGCACGCTATGCCGTACTTATCGGTGAAGATGAACTTGCCAATGGCACGGTCTGGATCAAGGACTTGGAGAGTAAAGAGGAAAAGACACTGCCTCTAGCAGATATTTAACCATGATATTCTCTCAGCTTGACACCCTTCCAAAAGAGTTCTCGAACGCCTTTAAAAAGCGCTGTAAACACACACGCAGGCGTTCGAACATGATGCTTAACCCTCTTAACCTCAAACACCTTAACCGTATCGATGAGAGTGATGCCGACATGATCACGCTCAACCTTGAGGATGCCATTGCACCCAGCCGTAAAAAAGAAGCACTCTACAATATCGCTCTTTTTCTCTCTCATATGAAAGAGAGTCGAAGTTTTATCGTGGTGCGTGTCAATCCTCTCAAAGAAGGCGGGGAGGAGGAGATCGCTTTCTTGAACAACTTTGGGTTCGATGCCGTACGCGTAGCAAAGGTTAAAGACCAGAATGATATCGCCCGTGCACTTACCCTACTCTCGGAAGATAAAGAGTTGCATATCTCACTTGAGACAAAAGAGGCATTTGCAAACCTTGCCACACTTAGGATAGACCCACGATTAACCACTGCAAACCTCGGAATTCTCGACCTGCTTACCTCTTTAGGATTGCCTCAGTCACTGGTAAGACCCGACAACCCTACTATCGACTATATCCTCTCCAAATTTCTTGTAGATTCACATACTGCCGGTATTCACCCTATCGGGTTCATGTACCAAGAGTATAACGATACCGAAGGGTTTCGTCAGTGGTGTAAGAGAGAGAAAGCGATGGGGTTCACCTCCAAGGCATGTATGGGCCCGAAACAGGTTGCTATTGCCAATGAGGTCTTTGGCGTAAGCAAAGAGGAGATCGCACGGGCGAAACATATCAAAGAGCGTTTTGAAGAAGAGTCCGCCAAAGGAAATAACGGGTTCATGGATGAGAAGTACGATATTTTCGTTGATGAGCCCATCTACCGTGATGCCCTTCTTCTACTTCAAGATACACTGTAACTTTTGAGCCTAATCACATCGCCACTCAGAAGAGACAAGCAGCATCCCCTCCAAGTAGATCTCTCCGAGGAACCGATCACCTTTTTTATAGGTAGCAACCCCTTTGGGTGTACCGCTCATAATAATATCACCATCTTCAAGATGCATAAAACGCTTGATCTCGCTTAACATCACTTCAGGCTTATAGATCATCAGATCATGATCGGCATGCTGGATCAAGCTATCATTACGGTACAACTTCATAGAAAGTCTTCTTACATCCCCTTTGAAACGAACGAACCTTCCCAGTACGGCAGAACCATCGAACGCTTTTGCCCTCTCCCAAGGAAGCCCCTTTTTCTTAAGATAGTTCTGAATATCTGCATGGGTCAGATCCAACCCGAACCCTACACCCGCGATCTCTCCCGACTCTATGAGAAAACAGATCTCTCCTTCAAACCGCGTATGTTCCCTAAAATAACCCAATTGCTGTGTGATCGCTGAATTTGGCTTATTGAATACCACCATCGACTCCGGTATCTCATTACCAAGCTCATAAATATGCTCAACATAGTTACGCCCGATACACACTACTTTTGATGGATAGCACTTCTTCCCTTCAAAATCGACTGCATTCATTACAATTCACTCCTTTTTACCGATCAAATCTATCCGTTACCTTATCTTAACTCAACTTATAAAAATGGGGAGAGATGGCAGACAGAGTCGATGTGGACGGAAATAAGATCATTCCGACAGAAAGCCACCTCAACCTCAATACAGCGCAATATACCACGGTTACTAAATATATCGATCGGAGTATACACAGTCATCAGCACCATACCGGATCGATCTTGATGCAACAGCATCGAACAAGATCCTTGAAGAGGATGAAGCATATATGCAGTAATATACTAAGAGAAGAGGTTTTGCTTCTTCTCCTGAACATACTTATAGCCTAATTATCCCTTCCAAATACTTCACCCCATCAATAGAAGTTTCATCTAATGATCCTCATAATTCCGCCAATGGCAAAAATGTAAATATGCGTCTCATCAAATCGGTAAATGAGCCTCTCTTTGGTAGATATACGACGAGAGTAGAGGCCGGTAAGTGCATGTTTGAGATTTTCGGGCTTTCCATAGCCTTGGGTCGGGTCATCATCTAGCATCTGTTTAAGGATTTTAACAAGGTTTTTATGGAGTATTTTATCTTTTTGACGCAAGGTTTCATACACTTCCCACGTATTGCCTTCAAATACCAAGGCACGCATTAAAACCCAAGCTCCTCTGGGCTTGGCTTGTAGCCTTTTCCTTCTTTATGGGTTTGCAGTGAATCGGCGATCTGCTTCATAAGTGACCGGTTGCTAAGCACATAAAGTGTCTCCTGCTCACGCGCATAGTCATCCAGAGACATCACCACAAACGCTTCACCGTTCTTACGTGTCACCGTGACAGGCTCATGGTTCTCAATGGCACGATCGACCACTTGCTTCAAGTTGGCACGAAATTGATGGGCGGAGAGTGTCATGCAGACTCCTTTTTGATTTTATTGTACCGTAAAGCGGTACAGTTGTCAATTTATATCCGGAAAGTTCCCCACCATCTTCTCATAGCTGTCATTACAATGCAGCGCTTCCAGCACTTCAGGCAGCGGATCGCTAAAATTTCCTTCTATGTCATACTCATTTTCTTGGGGTACAAATGCCAGTTTCTCAACCGGCGGTATGAACTGCGCATCAACACCCTCTTTATTGCCTCTGGCATCGACCCTGTATCAGCCATACGCTTTCAAGTAGACCCAATTAAGCCCATGCAGACAGTATACTCCCTCTTCATACTCCGAACAACTCAAACGCTGATATGCCAACCCTGCGGGTATGCCGTTCGCACGCAACAGTGCCGCAAGCAGATGCGACTTGGCATAACACCACCCTGTTCTCTCTTTCAGTACCTCTGAGGCTTTTATGGTCGTTATAGGGTCTTTGTGGTCTCCGCTATGACGTATCTCATCACGTACGAACATAAAGCAGGCTTTGGCAATAGCTTCATCGCTCTCTTTGCCTTGGGCAAGTCTTTTGGCAAGTGATTGGATACTAGGGTGATCATGGTCTATGGTCTTAGTGGCTTGAAGGTAGGGTTTCATCGGTTCATTACCTTTTTCTAATGTAATTACGGAGACAATACAGTATCTTAGCTATGTTTCATCATTATATCCAAAGGAGAGCACATGTTAGAAACAACATTATACGATGCTGTTTGCACACTTTTGTTTCTTTCACCTTTTATTTTGACCACACTGCTCTACCTGACCATTCACCATCAAACAAAAGGAGTCAAACAGTTTATAATGACAATTGGCGGTGGGATGATACTTGTCTTTAGTGTCTATCTTTTAAACATATACGCCATTGACTACGCCCCTAACGAAGCACTTAGAATGCAAGCGTTGGAATCAGACGGGTGCGAGTATGCTCTTTTCTTTGATTATAGCGCCGTTTTTCGGCTATATTGCACTGTTTGTGTTAGATAGGCTCAAATATCTGATCCAGAGAAAATAACCATATACCCCCCCCAAATGATCCTCAATCTCTCCTGATCGCATTTCTTGCACGTCTAGCCACATCTTCATCTTCATCGTTTACATAGAGGCGAAGGGCATCATCAAGTACTTTGTCGTTCATGCGTGACATGCTCCATACGACCATACGTCTAAAGTAGCTGTTAGCACTATCTTTGTACTCAAGCGCTTTCTTTTTAAGGAATGCGATCTTCTCTTCATACCGCTGACGGTCTTGTGGCAGCAAATAGCGGCGTTGAACTTTTGTTAAGATGCTGGGTTTGATGTAGAACAGTCCGTTAGCACCTTTGGTATAGCCCTTCTCTTCAAAAACATCTGCGTAGACCTGAAGCATATGCGCCACGCTGTAATAGACCTTGATCGGTCGATCTTCACTGTCATAACGGTAGAGCCCTTTTTTACTGCAAATAGCACTTAGGTCCACACCGTTGACATCTTCCGTTAACGGCAGCCACGCTTTGTCTGCTTCAGGGTAATTCCGAACAACCGAATCATAATAGTTCTCCATCTGTGCAATACTCAAAAGGTCTTCACTGCCAAAAAGCTTCTTTACACCATCATGCCAACGGTACAGTGTCAGCAGCTGATCCGAGGGTTGACAATGCATACGGCTTATTGCTTCCTCTTTTGCCGGTGTAGGCTGCGTGATGTTCTGCTCCGTAAAAAAACGATCAAGCCGTTGCATGGCACTTTTGAGTGAGAGGTTCACATCACCCTCTGCCACCAATACATCAAATGACGCTTCTGTTCTATAATAGTTGGACACCTCTTCTCTCTGTGCTTTGGTTAAATGACCGTAATCGGATCCGCCCATCATAGGTAGAAGACTAAGCGTTGCGACCAGAACAGGCGGCATTAGCAGTATCACATAGAGAAGCCCACCAAACACCATGAGCTTTTTTGAAGGTTTTGATGTCTGCACAATATGATGAACATGCTGAGCAACACGGGCTTGGAACTCCAGCGTTGCACTGCCGTACTTCTCATCAGATATAACAGCCCGAGCGATCGTCTCCTTGTCCGCATGATCAGGGTCAATACGTTTAAGCACCCTTACCATCGCACGGTTCTGGTGAAACCCTACTGCCAGGATCACAATGAAGATCAACAGCAGCCAATCCTGCATATAGAGCATTGCCGCACTCAATACCCCGATGCTTATGAGGTAGAAGTAGAACTGCACTCTTGGATATCGGAGCAAAAAGAGCGTTTGCACGATACGCCCACCGTCAAGCGGATAGATCGGCAAGAGGTTGATGTAGTTAATGACAATGCTCATAATGGCAAAAAAGTGCAAGTTGAGCAAATCGGTACTTTCCGGGGAGTTCATTTGGTAGATAAGATACCCTATCCCCAGTAAAAGCCCCGGAAGCGGCCCTGCCATAGAGACGACATACTCTTCCCATGCCGTTCGCTTCTCCTTTTTCCCCAGTGTCACCGCTCCAAAAGGCAGAAAGAAGATGCTTGTATCGCTGTAACCAAAGTAGCGCATGGCTAAAAAATGCCCCAGTTCATGCACGAATAAGATCACAACCAACGCGACAAGATCGATCAGTTCAAACCCAAGCAGTCCATAAAGCAGCACAAAGAGGATCAGCGATCCTGAGAACCACACCATTTTGTTCGACTCTCCACGCTTGGTTCCAATGGCATCCATCTGGGTTACGATGGAAGCGACACGCTCATCTGCCATCTCATCCTTTTGTTTCCGAGCATGGGTCTGTACCAACTTCTTCAAGCGTCTCTGCCCTTTTACCATCTTCCAAGATGCACGCCACGTTGCTAAAGAGGCACTAAAACGAAACCCGTAGTCGGTTTTTGTAGCCAACCCTTGTGCGATATAACTTTGGGTAAACATACGATTCGTATCATTATAATAATCGATCAACCCCTCTTTATCAAAGGCATCATATACAAGTGATCCGTTATGGGTTTGACGATCTTCCAGATGTTTCTCATAGGCATCTTCCCAACGTGGCAGATAGTGGTCAAAGAGCCGTATCTTATCGGGTACGGCAAGCAGTGTATGTGCCATGCCATTCTCTGTCATAACGATCATCCCATCTTTAAACAGACTCTCGAACGTGACCCTTACCGGTATCAACGCACCCGCATAAGGCTGTGTCTCAAGAAGTACGTGCACACCGCTTTGAGGATGGTGATAGTAGAAAAGAAAGTAACGATGCTTCGCTCCGACCGTCACCCCATGATGTATAAGCGTGTGCAAACGCATAAACCCCTTTTCAAACAGTATCTTTTCATAAGGCATGATCTGTTTTGTAACCTCTTGCGGTATATCATCACGCTTGATCGCTGATACTTCAGGTTCATGGAACTTATAAAACAGAAGGGTTAAAAACTGTAACAGAGGCACACCAATGTACCACAGAAGTACCACACTTATTAAAACGATCCATAAATCTTGCATACACACTTCTCTTTCTATGATTTTTAGTTATCTTATATTATCGAAAGTTTCTATGTGAAATATTGTTATATAATTGTTCAATAAGTATTAATCAGGATATTGACGGTTTGAGTAAAATTTAATTTTCCTACTATTCACTCTTTATATCCTCTTCGGTACTAACCCAAAAGTAAGAAGTATATTCTCTTTTTCCCTTCTTCTGTATAGTAAATCCTCCACCTAACGCTAATGTTTTTGCTTCTCTTAAACCTTTTTCCGAATAGTAATAGTAATGACTATATGCAGGAACATAATATCCTTCCGAATGAGCTATAGTAGCGCGCGAAGAGGTTTCTAGTCTACCATTTTCAGGAATCTTTATAATCAAAGCATCTCCTTCTATATCCAAAGGAGGTGCACCCTCTTTTTCATAAGTGATACACACCCATCCTCTATACTTCTCAGGCAAGTAATATTTTTTACCCTCTCTTGGATGATACACATAATACATAAATCCCATATAAGCCACAAGTATCACGATAAAGGAAACAACTACCGCTTTAAATAGCTTTTTTTTCATAATAGCTTACTCTTTCTTAGTAAAGATCACTATACTACTCACCGCCACATCCTCCGCCATCTCCTCCATGACACCCAAAACCTCCTCCTGCACCATTATAATCCCCATAATCGTTCATAGAAGAGGGATACCCCTGCATTGTATGATTGCTAGAGAGAAGAAAAAGTCCACCGATCCATCTAAAGTACTTTGGTAGTTTTACCGCAGCATCGACCGTTCTGTTCAGTAAGACGGCAACAAAGAATGCACCTAGCAAAGGTAACATCCAGATGATCACAAACTGTACCGCTTTTTGCCATGGCTCATAGAGTTCGTCTTTATAAAGCCTGTAAGAGGTGATCAGATCAAGTAACAGCACATACGTACCAAATGTCCACAGTATGATCTCCATTTTTCCCTCCTGCTATTGAAACAGTGTCAACACGAACAGCACACTTTCCATAGGCTTAGGAAAGGCAAAACCTAAAATTGCAAAACCTGCCGCACCTATATTGAGCCACAACCGCATTACTGTAAGTCTTTTTTATATTTTGTGATCCCAATGATAGTAATGATCTGCTTTTCTTCATCAACAAGATAAGGGATAGTATACCCTTTATAGGTCAGGTCTCGTATAGACGGATCGTCAAAGTATATGGAACTCCGATACATCCACGGAAAGGACTTAAGCTGTGCAATCTTTTTGCGTAACTCTTTTTGAAACGCTATCGCCGCAGACTTTTTATCTTGGGCGATATAGGCAAGAATCTCTTTTAAAGAAACAATATACGCCTCTGTCTCTTTAATGATCATAGCGTTGTCAAAAACCTCTCTATCTCCTCATTTGCTTCATCTTCTGAGTAGTAGGGCATGGTACCGTTTTGCATTTTTTCATACGTTCGCATAAAGCGCTCTTTGTCAGCCTCAAATGCCTCAATAGAGACTTTTTGTTTATAGGCACTTTTAATAAAAGAGAGGAACTTCTCTTTGCTACCCTCAAATCCTTGTGTAAAGATGGTTTCAATATTTGGGTCGTCTATATGCAGTGTTAACATCGAACCTCCAAATTTTTTGTTTTATTATACCACAAAACCCATATCGGTTTTTTCAGTAGTCATTTTTTCAACTATTGTCAAATCCATCCTTCCTATACACCAAACTCAACAACGCAGGCAACAACACCAGATCAAGCAGCAACGCAAGGTTGAGCGCCGTAACGGTGACGATGGCAAAATGGACATTTGGCATAAAACTGCTAAGTGCGAACATGGCAAAGGTAAATGACAAAATAAACGTCGTAAGGATCATTGCGTTACCGCTGTGGCGGATGACCTCATCGATGGCGACTTCAAAGCTTTGGTGTTTGATGGCGTGGAAAAATTTGCTGAAAAAGTGGATGGTATCATCTACCGCAATACCCAGAATGACCGCCGCGGAGATCGCCACACCGATATCTACGGTAATGCCCACATAGCCCATCACCCCACCCACAAGCAATATGGGTGCAACATTAGGCAGAATGAAAAGCAGCAGCATTTTGACATTACGGTAAATGAGCAGCATCGCACCCATGACAATAAGCAGCGTCATCCCGATGGAGAGAATGAGCGTTTGGGTAACGCTGCTTTGCATGTAGGCAAAGATCGCTGTTTGCCCCTGCACGTCGGCACTGTAAGGCGGGTGCTTTTGCCACCACGATTTGATCCACGCTATCATCGCCAGATCTTTGGAGGTCTCTTGGATGTTGCAGTTAAGCGTCAGGCGCAAGTAGCGCTCATGCGTATCGATGCGGTCGTTGATCTCCATGCCTTGCGGCAGGCTCATGGAGTACAGCAGCAGGTATTGGGCGACAAGGTTTTTATCTTGCGGCAGGGTTCGGTTGCTTTCGGGGTTAAGCACCGCTTGCATACGCTGTACAATATCTTTGAGCGAATAGCTGAAACGCACACTCGGATACGCCACTTTAAGCTCCTTTTCAAATCTGCCGACCGTCTCTAAAAACTGAGGCACTTTAATGCCTTCGTTTTTGCCGGAATCTATGACCACCTCATAGACCATCGGACCTGTAACGTGCGACTCGATGAAGTCGCTGCCGCTTCGCACGACGGTATCGGCAGAGAAGTATTTGATGCTGTTGCTGTCGACTTTAAGATCACGCAGTCCGTACCCAAGCAAAAGAAACAACACGACAAAAGCCCAGACGATCCGTTTGTCGTATCGGCGGATGAAAGCCCCATACCCCGAAACCCTGCCAAGGTCTATAAAACGAACCGGTTTGACGGGGTAGTCCTCTTTGAGGGTTAGCAGTATGGCAGGTGCAAGCGTGACGCTCAGTACAAACGCAATGAGAGCACCGGCGGTAATGGCGATGCCAAGCGTGGCGATGGGTTCGATGGCGCTCATGCCCAGTGTGGCAAAGCCCGTTGCGGTGGTAAAGGAGGTCATGGCAATAGGCAGCAGGTTGTGTTGCAGCGCCTCTTTGACCGCTTCTTTGTTCTTCAGCCCTTTGCGCCGCAGCTGCACCCATGCCAAAAAGAGGTGCATTGCATCGGCAATGGCGATGGCTGAGATGAACGAGGGGATGTTGACGGTAAAGTTGTTTAGTTTGTAGCCAAGAAGCATCTGCATACTTAGCACCATTAAAAAGGTAAAGACAATGACCACCGAGGGGATAAGCACACCCATCACATCTCGAAAAAGCAGCCAAAGCAGAAACACTACCGTTACCACAGCAAGTGGCATCAGACGCATAGCATCATGCTGTGAGACCGTCACCAGCGAAGCGGTAATGGCGGGTACACCGGAGATGTAAAAGCGGTACCCCGTTTGCGCCTCCATCGCTTTAAGCTGTGTTTGCAGGGTGTTCATCACGGCAATATTGAGCGCTTCATCACTCCCCTGCTGTGATGAGAGCTTTACTGAAATAAGCGTACTTTTAGCGTCTTTGCTTAGCAGATGATCGACCACCAGTCTGTCTTGCAGAGCCTCTTTGGCTTTTTGATTGAGATGTTGCGGTGCTTCAATGAAATCTTCAACGATCACATCATCCTCTTGGCTGCGGATTTGCTGGTAATTGGTCAGCGAATTAACCTTTTGCACACCCTCAATGCGCTCAAAGTTACGTGTGAGTGTCAAGATCGTCTCGATCACCTTGGATGTAAAGATACCCTCAGGCTCTTCAAACGCCACCACAAAGGTATCGTCCCCGCCGAAGGTCTCGCGAAAGCGGTCATAGGAGGTAATAATCTTCGAGTCGGCATCAAACCAGATGCGGTAGCTCCCTTCAAACGCTAGCAACTTCAATGAAACGGAGAGTGTCAGGGTTACAAGGGTGGTTAGTACGATCAGGTGATATTTGTACCGGTCTAAAAAGTCAATGTAGCGTTGCATGATATCTCCTAAAAGCTGTAGCTAAGCGTCACGTCCAGGCGTGTACGCTCATTGAGGCTGCCAAGCAGCGTCTCTTGCGAGGGGATAAGCCGCAGAAACTCCCCTTCTACCACCAAGCTGTCTTGCACACGGGTGCGAAGCTCTACTTTAAAAAGCTTCTCGTCATGTGTAAAGTCATACAGCATCCCCGCCTTGATCTCACTGCTTCGGGTGTCATTGAAGTTGAGCTTTGCCGCCAGGAAAAGATCATTGTTATAAAGCTCAGAGATATCTACTTGCTCCGCCTTCCTGGCATCAACATAGCCATAACGGTAATACTCGGCATAAACCGTCACATCGGCCCCGGCGATGTCATACACACTTCGCTCCGCACCGATGCCAAGCTGCCAGTAGTCACTCATCTGCCTATCGTCATCTACCCATGTATAGACGGTTTCACATTTAAAGATGGTATCGTTGTAAACAACATGGGAGAGAAACAACACCTTATCGACCCGGTAAGCGTACTGATGCAACCTGCCAAAGCTGTCTGGCATAAAGTAGCGTTTGCTGTCGTACCCGTGCCAGAGGATCATACGGCTCTCACTCTCTACCCACACGTCACTGCTCAATGTATAGCTAAGGTAAAGAGAGGGGCTATAACGGCTCTTTTCGTGTTGAAGCGAAGCATCATAGGGAAACGGCAGAGGATAGAACGGGTCTCCCACATCGCCAAACTCACGCTCCTCTTCGTAGAGCTTTGCGCCAACTTCAAACACATCCTCTCCAAAATAACGCTGCACCGCTACCGACCAGCTCCCACGCTTCGCACTTTGATCGAAAGGATCGTAGAGGTAGTTTTTGGGGTTGAAGATATCAGCAATGTTATACCCCTCCAGCTCACCCCAGAAGAGTAGCCGTTTTCCCGCTTCTATGCGCCACACATCGTGCGTGTAGCTGCCGTAGAGGGTTTGCAGACCTATGTAGCGTTGTGCCTCGTATTGGCGACTGTAGAGGAATATGAGTGACGCTTCCGCATCGATATTCTCTTTGTGAAGCGCAAGGCTCATCTCTCCGCTTGCACGCAGATCATTCTTAGCATCTTCGTAACCCACATAGGAGAGCGCCACCGTACCTTTGAACGCAGCTGCATCCGCGCCTATGCTACAAAGCAGCACGACAACCCACCACGCTCTCATTTGAGTACCCTCTTGCTAAAGTCCGCTTGGCTCAACCCCGCCTTGATGCGGTCTCTGTCCCAGATCAGCAGCGTACTTTTGCCGTTTTGGACGTTTTTCATCTCCATGCGGACAATACGCGAAACACCGTCAATGCGCTTGTAACGTAAAAAAGAGACCTTTTTAAGCAGCCTGCCACGTTTGTCGTAGTACTCCCCCTCTTTTGCCAGATAGCTTTTGGGGTCTATGTAGATGATCTGCCTGGAGTAGCCGCTGTGGGCATCTTTGGGGATGCGCTCTATGCGAAAGTAGTTTTTGCCTCCTTTGCGAACCGTTTTGGCTTCTCCTTTGTAGCGGTAGTTTTTGTAGTTTTGCGAAGCGATATCCTCATAGCTGAACTCACTTGCCATAAATGAACCGGACTTGTTGCACGAACTGATGCGCTTAACACGCCTGAGTGCGGGCAGGTAGAGCCACTGTTTGTCATCTTTGCCTATCTGTTCATAACTGAGCAGTTTGGTATCTTGTATATCTTTAGGGTAGAGAAAGACAATGAGCGACTTATCCCCGTCTTTTCCTTCCCGTTTTTTAATGCGCATCTTGCGCGTATTGGTCGCACCCTGTGCATTCTTCAGTATCATCGTGGTCTCTGAGATGCTGCTTTGGTAGCCCGATATCTTCTCAAATGAACGTTTGGCAACCTCTTGGGCACTTTGCGCCGTGAGTGTCACAGTGAAAAACGCGGTGGCGAGTATGATCTTCTTCATGGTGAATCCTTTTCTGCTTTTAAATACTTTACATGTATATGGGCACCCCGCTTGTCGGGGCGCTTGCGTTCGTGTTGTACCCGAACATGTGCATGTAAACCGTTAGAAAAAGCTTTTTTAATTTGCATGTGAACAATGTTAACATACTATTTCTTAAATGTAAACACTGTTCACTTTAAAAATATGCTATGATTGCGCTATGAAAAAAGATGAATACCACCACGGAAACCTCAAAGAGGCATCGCTCAAGATCGCGTTCGATTTCATTAAAGAGCATGATGTCGATGCACTGACGCTAAAAGTCCTCTCCGATGCCACGCAGACCTCACGCTCTGCGATCTACCGACACTTCAAATCCAAAGATGCCCTCATCGAGACCATGATCGTCACAGGATTCGAACAGTTCGATGCCGCCCTCTCCCCTATGCTGCTAGACACTGCCAAACCGCTCATCGAACGCTTCTACCGCAGCGGTAAAGCCTACATCGACTACGCCCGAACCAACCCCAGCCTCTACCGTCTGCTATTTGGTAAGAAATATGCCCACATCAGAGAAGAGATCATGACACTCGGAGATGATTGCAGCGGATTTGGCGCGTTAAAAAAAGCCATTGAAGAGGGACAACAGAGCGGACTGCTCAAAAAAGAGGAGAGTTTCACACAAGCCGTGGTTGTTTGGTCATCCCTGCATGGACTCGCCTCCATCGTCATAGACGGTTTCATGGATGTCGAATCACACTACCAAACCTACTATGATGCCATGTTCAAAAGTATGCTCGCAGGGCTGGTGAGCAAAAAGATCAAAGTACTTTCTACCCTGCCGTTCGTGGAGGGGTTGATGGAGGTGAAGGGGTAATGCCTTTATCCGCCGGTGATGAGGATGTGTTGTTTCATAATGCTCTCTTTTTTTCATGTATTATAGACAAAACTGATAAAATCTACCGCTTCACCGCCCTCAACCGCACATAGTCTGCCATCCACCCATTCTCTTCAGTATAGTTTGTCGACTTCAACCTTTCTTTAATCTCTGTTTGTCAAATTAACTTCTCAATACTTTCATGCAGTTCCACCTCAAAAAAAGCCAAAAGAGCCTCTTTTTGCCCCACTATCTCATCCATCAAAGGGCTGTCATTCTTGATAATAAACACGATCTTTTCAATAGAACTCTCTATCATCTGCGGTACGAACTCCTCTAATAGCCACTGCGTATCTGCTTCTTCATTTTCAAAGCCATAGGTAGTATCGGTGATCCATACCATGGGTCTATACTTCTCTATCAACTTCGCACCGTATCGAAACGGATCACGGTAGTCATTACCTTGGCAAAACTGTTTCCATTGGCAAAGTACAGCATTTTTTTCTTCAAGATACATTACTTTACAATAAGGGCTGTCGTACATGCTACCCCTCCGCCAACATATTGACCACCAAAGCGATCACCGTATCCTTCTGCTCAGGCAGACTCTTGGCGATCATTAGTGTAAGTGCCACCAACGCATTATCGTTGATCTTCGCTTCACCATTTTTACGGTACAACACGCCGTTTTTTTGTAAGAAGAGAATGAACAGAAACGCCCCGATACGCTTGTTTCCGTCATTGAACGGGTGGTCTTTAACAATGTAGTAGAGCAGATGCGCCGCTTTCTCCTCTACCGTTTCAATAAGGTCATCACCTCCGAATGTCTGATAAATATTGCCGATGATCCCATCAAACTCTCCTGCTTTCTCTTGACCAAATAGCGCACTGGCTTCCTTTTTTCTCATAAGTTCCGTTTTAAGTGCTTCTATAGCTTCTTTGGCTTCACTGTATCCAAGCACAAAAAGTTCATCGGTCCGATGCCTTGGTATGGTCAGACTGTTTTCATCATAGCCCTCCAGCAATGACCAGCTTCGCCCGTAACTAACGATGACATCTAACACCCCTTTAGCCTCATCACACCCCAATTGCTCTTGGTCAATGGTGGTTTGCAGCAGTGCCACCGCTTTTTTGAACGCTTCCATACCGGTTTGCTGTAGTCGTTTTTGGTTGAGGGTGTAACCTTGAATCAGGTGTTCCTTGAGGATCTTGGTTGCCCATCGTCTAAACTTGATCGCTTTTGCAGAGTTGGTTCTGTATCCTACTGCCAAAACAACATCAAGACTATAAAACTTTACCGGTTTATCTGAATTTGCAATGTGCATTTTTTGCACATTGCTTTTTTCATCTACCTCTTTATCTTGCAATATTTTATTGATATGTCTGGTAATAACCGTTCGATCTTTACCAAAAAGTTTAGAAATCTCACTTTGTCTAAGCCAAAAATTCTCTTCTTCGAAAGAAACAGGCAATTCTATATTCCCATCCTCATAGATAACAATTTCACTCATTTTCCATCTCCCCTTTTTTAGTAACTATTGTATCATCCTTCCAGAAAACAACATTAAAATATGGCAAATTGTCATACCTTTTTTTCAGTACTCAGAAGTTGTACGATCCGCTCCAACACAACCGGTAACGCCAGCCATATCGATTAAGAGATATATCAATAATATTTTTACTTAATCGCCCATTCTTTGTCTCTTCATCTCCTCCACCGTACGAAGATCCTCTTTCGTACCTCTTGCTTGCAAATGCTGTACGATCATCTCAAACCGTTCCTCACTCAAATACTGCCCGAACTTGAATTTGCAGGCCACCGACTCCGGCACCAGTTTATAGACAGCTGTGGACTTCAAAGCTTTGTCGTAGGCTTCGTCGCTGAAGGGTTTGTAGCCGCCTTTGGGTTGCAGCTTTCGCATAAGTGCTTCAAGGGCTTGGGCTTTTTCAGCTCTACTCTCGACCGTCTCTACTACACCGTCAATGCTGACAGACTTAAAGAACTGCGTGGCAGGACACGCCAATCCTTTTATGGAGCTAAAGTCCGAGTCTATGAGTGCGTAGTTCTCTACCACAGAGAAAGAGGCGTACGGGTTGTTTGCCAATATCTGCATCTTTTTGTTCTTCTGTGCACCGTGAAAGTAGAATACTTCGCCTACTCTGACAAAGTTCAGCGGTACGGCGTAAGGGCGGTTATTTGCACACACTGCCAGTGTACCGTACTCTGCGTTGTCAAGTACGGCATGGATGAGTGCGGTGTCGGTGATCTCAAAGTGTGGGTTCATCTGGTTCTCCAAAGTTTTTATGCTATCATACACCCTAAAGTGACCTTGTGTAAAGATACAGATTATTTCATTTTTAAAGGACAGTTTTGTACCATCTTGATGCCGACAGCACCACACCTCTGCATAGACAGCTCTACGAAGCACTCAAAAGCGAGATCATCCAACAGATGAAAGTAGGAGACAAACTCCCCTCCATCCGCAAGATATCGACTCTCTACAACCTAAGCAAAACCACCGTCGAACGCGCCTTTGCACAACTCTATGCTGAAGGGTACATCTACAGCCGTCCCAAAAGCGGCTACTTTGTCAGTAACTTTCACTTTGAGGTAAGCGGTGCCAAAGTAGCACCCAGCACTCCTTTACCTACACCAAAAAGCTACCGCTACGACTTCTTCCCCGCACACCTGTGCAAAGAGGACTTCCCTCGCAAACTCTGGAAACGGCTACAAAACAAAGCCCTTGATGATTCACTCGATATGGGCTCTTACCATGATGGGCAAGGTGAATCCATCCTGCGTGAGGCGATAGCAGTGTACCTTACTACTTCTCGTGGCGTGGTGTGCAGCAGTGAGCAGATCATCATTACCCACGGTTTTAGCGATGCGATGGAGCTACTTGCCAAACTTGTCAAGGGGCATTACCATTACTTTGGTATGGAGTCTCCGGGATATCATGTAGCACGGCGTACATTCGAAGCTTTTGAGTACACCATCTGCAATATACCCGTAAAAGCAGACGGCATCGATCTTGAAGCACTTCAAGACTCTCAGGCTGAAGTTGTCTACATTACCCCTTCACACCAATACCCTACCGGTGCCAGCATGCCCGTTGCCAACCGCCTTGCACTCCTGCACTATATGCATAAGACGGGTGGACTCATCATCGAAGATGACTACGACAGCGAACTCACCTACACCACCCGCCCCATCCCCTCCCTGCAAGGGCTAGACCAACATGATCGTGTGGTCTACATGGGCACCTTCGCCAAGTCGCTCTCCCCTGCACTTCGGGTCTCCTACATGGTTCTGCCCAGACACCTTCTGCCACTTTTCAAAGAGAGCTACGATGCCTACTTTCCAAGGGTAAACATCATCACCCAACAGACACTTGCCTACTTTCTTTCCGATGGACACTACGACAAACACCTACGCAAAATGCGTACCCTCAACCGCAAAAAACACAATCTCATGCTGCAACTTTTCAAAACCCACCTTGGAAACACCTACACCATCCTAACCCAAGGCGGCGGACTGGCGATCCTCATTATGCCAAGTGTCCCGTTTGACTGGGTAAAATTCAAAACACAATGTGAAGCAGAAAGCATTAAACTTTACTTTGCCAAAGAAAGAAGCGGTGGGGAGTTCGAAGCTTTGCGTATGGGATTTGGCGGGTTTAGTGAAGAGGCACTGGTAGATGCTGTAGAGGTATTTTGCAGTATTTGGCAGGAGTGTGTGCTTTGATAACAAAAAGGACAAAGTGTCTGTTATTGCCCTCTATTTCCGATTAACGGACAAAGTGTCCTGTTAATGGTAAATTTTGGGTGAAAAGGACATAAGCAAAGTTGTATAAATATAAGGATTTTTTGATAAACTGTATAAAGGGCACATCTAATAACCCTGCATACCCATAACATTACAAGCTTTCGTTCAGGCAAGGCACTCACTTGCAGGACTAGCCGTAGCTAATTCAAAAGTGAGTAACGCCGTATAGGCGGAAGCTTGTATTGCCCGCAGGGTGGGCTTTGCAAACGCGGTCTTGCACAAGATGCTTCCTTCATCGTAGCTACGGCTATGACTCAAAAGCCTCTTGCACAACCTCACATTTGCAAAACCCATT